>OFGA01000756.1_pt1 | contig 24846 bp, 23 predicted proteins | sample 1521471 | NCBI WGS metagenome assembly OFGA01 (sample SAMEA3504086, study PRJEB24116) | mouse gut metagenome | biome: mouse gut; feature: mouse-associated habitat; material: faeces | place: Denmark | collected 2011 | reverse complement strand
ATCAGGATACTGTCGGCACAGGCAAGGGCATTTATGGTTATCATTCCAAGTGAAGGCATACAATCTATCAATATATAATCATAATCCTCCCGCACCATCTCTATGTACGACCTCAATACCGTTTCCCGGCTCATGACATTCACAAGGGAAACCTCCAAACCTGACAGCTCAATGTTTCCCGGCATAAAGTCTATTCCCTCCTCATGATGCAGGATACCTTCTGTCGGTTTTACTTCTTCATCGTTGATTAAGCTCCCCATAATGGTTGCAAGCGTAATCTCCAAAGTATCCGGCTCTGTATAGCCAAGACTTGCCGTAAGGCTTCCCTGTGCATCTGCATCTATTAAAAGCACCTTTTTGCCCTGTTTTGCAAGCCCTATGCCCAAATTTCCCGTTGTGGTGGTCTTGCCGACTCCACCTTTCTGATTTGCGACTGCGATTACATGACAATCCCTGATTGCTTTACACATAACTTTTATCCTCCTGATTTACTGAACTTTTTGTGTTGTTCTTTCTACCTCTGCATACACTCTGTAATATCTGTTTGTCCCTTTATTGGCGTAAGGCTCGGAGATTTGCAAGACATTAACCTTCTTATTCCTTTTAAGAATCCTGCTGAACCACTTAATATCGTTCTTAGTACCCATAAGTCTGATTTTTAGCATTGCACCCTCCCACCTGTTTCTTTAGCAATATTCCGGATAACGGACTTTTACTGCCTGCCAAAAGCCTCAATCCAACTTGTTGGATTTGCATACCCACAGCAGAATAAGTCCTCCGCCGTATACTGCCTGCACTCCGTCAACTGTTCTTCTGCATCATCATAATCGTACACATTCGGCGTACCATTGTTGTAAAAATTGAATGCCATACAGACTACCTCTGCACTTCCGCTTGTAATCCAACCGTCATGTAAGGCAATCATCAGATTGCCTTTGCATTCCATTTTGACACGTCCTGATTTAAAGTTATAAATTGCCTTAATATTTTTTCTTGTTTCTGCATCAATCCCCAAGAATTGCAACGCAATTCTTTGCCATAACACCAATGCTGCATGGTAGACATTTCCATATCTGTACTTTTGCAGATATGGAAGAAAGATTTCTTTGTGTTCTTCATATATAAAAGTTACATTTTCTGCAATCTGTCCTGTGGACTGAATCTGTCCAATCATTGCACTTAACGCTGTGTTATTTGTCATAATCCGACTCCTTTCATATTTTGTTTTTTATTTTTGATAAATAAATAGGACTAAGCTAGTAATAACGGCATTTCTGCCATTCACTAATTTAGTCCTACCTAAATAATCAATAAGCAATTAAATTATTTACCTTCTGCCCTCCTTATGCTATACTAAAACCAGCAACTCTATTATCGCCTAAAGGCACCTTGAGTTACATTAATGACATTTCTTCCTATTTTTTCTTGAATCGGCGCCGTCCAAATGAAAAATTAGAAGCTTTTTCATGCAAAACTGCATTTTTTCATTAGGACTAAATCGGTGGAAACCCTTAATTTTTCAATGATTTCTTCAACCTGTCACTATTATAACTCAATGCCCCGCCGGCGTCGCCGCCCACCCAAGCCCCAGAACATTGGCGATGATATTCGTGGTAATGTGTTCTTCGGCCGGATGATTGGCCGGAAGGCCGGGGAACAGGAATCGGACCAGAGGCCGTATTCGGACAGAAGCAGCGCGGATGATGCCGGCTTTCCCTGCGATCTCCATAAGTCCCACCCAGAACGACATTACCCCCATCATAGTAATGCACAGGGTGATTGCTTCTTTGGAAGAATCAAGCGCGGCGTTAGTGATATCCGGCATCCGTCCGGTAAATGCGGCGAATATAATGCCGATCAGTATCATACCTGCCCATAGATAATTTAACATGCGATATACCTTTGAAGTGTTTTGCATATAAGATATGCATCAGGGGATGTCCTTTAGGTATAAATTCCTGAAATTTTACAGTATAAAAAAGAAGATAAACATGTTATGATGTTAGGGACAAGAGATATTTGAATTTGCAGTTACCCATTGGAAAATTTTCGTCATTGAAGAAATGAACAATGTAATTTATGATGGGAAAGAAAAATAAGAACAAATAAAACCAGAACAAAGATAGGAGAAAAGCAATATGATCAAAAGGAAGAATAATAGTAAGAAGATACTGGTATTTCTTCTTATTCTTGGATTCATCGGCAATACGGTGAGTCATATGCAGATCACCGCATCTGCGGCGGGAGCAGAAGGGGACAACGTCCCGGGGGTAACGGGAAGTGTGCCGGAACAGGATATGGATCAGCCGGGATGCATCTGTGAGGCACAATGTACGGAAGAGGCAAGGGAGGCAGATTGTCCTGTATGTGAGGCGGATCTGCAGGCTTGCGTCGGAGAAGATTCGGCAGAACGGCCGGATGGAGAGCCGTCTGTAGATGAAGATGTGACGGCGGATGAAGATGCGGCCGCGGATAAGAGCGAAGACGGGGATACAGATGCCGTATCAGGACTTTCGGCAAAGCAGGAAAGAATGCCTGCAGATACAGAACCGGCCGCTAGAGCGGCAACGGACGAGCAGGTGAAGAACGCATGGGATGCGATGACGGCGGCGATGGTTAATTGGGATGAGGAGATCGATTTATCCAGTTATAATCTTACAGCCGATGATTGGGATCGTATCTGGCCGGACGTGGCGCAGGATAATCCAGATCTGTTCTATGTGATGAGTTCTAAGTATTTTACTTCATCGGAGGGGGTTGTGCAGAAGTGTCAGTTTACCTATAATCCGCAGTATAACCAGGACAGTGTTGTGAAGTACCGGGCTGCCATAGACAAAGTATTTGCGGAAGTTATCGGAAGCAATATGACGGATGAGCAGAAGGCGACGGCACTGCATGATTATCTGGTTCAGCATATGGTATACGATCAGAATGCCAACAACAATCTGGGGATTGAAAAAAGGAACGCCTACGAAGCCCTGGTGAATGGAATCGGCGTCTGCCAGGGATATACTCTTGCGTATGCTGCGCTGCTTAAAAAGGCAGGCATAGAGGTCGACTATTGTAAAAGCAAATCAATGAACCATATATGGAATTATGTGAAGTTGGACGGCAGATGGTATCATGCGGATCTTACTTATGATGACGCAACTGCCAGCAGTCAGGTCGGGGAGACCGGATATGTCAAGCATACCTATTTCCTGCTCAGTGATTCTGCTATGCAAAATGCGAAGCATAATTGGGATGCCAATGATATCACGTGTAACGATACCAGATATGATAATTCCTGGCATAAGACAGCTCCGCTGCAGGAATCTGCTATCTATACAGTGGGCGGAGCGTCCTACTACCTCAAGGGAAGCACGGTTGAGGGTGCGCCTTCGACTATTTACAGAGGCGCTTCACTGGTCAAGAGAGATTCCGGCGGAACGGAGAGTATTGTGGGCAGCTTTGAGATAGAGAATCTTGGAAACGGATGGCCGATGTATTCAATGAGCTTTTCCAGGCTTTCCTGTTCAAAAGGAGTCTTGTATTTTAATGTAGGTAACTCTGTATACACGTTTGATCCGTCGAAGGATACAGCGCCCGAGAAGATCTATCAATATGAGGATGCGGACAAGAGGATCGTGACCGGTCTGCTAGTAAACGGGAATATGATGACCCTGGAGATTTTTAATACGAGTACGAACAAGATTGATGATAAGATAAGCGTGCCGATTACAGAAGAACCAGAAGGACCAGGAGAACCAGAGGGACCAGGAGAACCAGAAGGACCAGGAGAACCAGAAGGACCAGAAGGACCAGAAGATGAGAATCATTTCGATATCAAGGTAGAGAACGGTATATCCAAGGTCCCGGATTCTTTCAAGGATAAGGAGAATTTGAATACGCCGGAGAAGATCGAGCAGGAGATGAAGCTTAAGCTCCGGGATAAAGTCAGCGGGATTGAAGAGACGAACGTTGCTGTTTATGATGTTAAGCTTATGGTAAATGTTAACGGAACGGGCTGGCAGGAGGTGACGAAGGATGATTTCCCGTCAGACGGTTTGACCGTAACGCTGCCGTATCCGGCTGGTACAGGAAAGGATACCCATGATTTTGCGGCGGCTCATATGTTTACAGCAGATATGAATGGTTTTCAGGCAGGAGATATAGAATATCCCGAGGTTGCCAAGACGGAGAAAGGGATTGAATTCAAAGTAAAGGGGCTGTCTCCGATTGCCATAGGCTGGAAAGAAGTGAAGGATGATTCTAACGGCGGCAGTGACAACAATGGAAACGGTGACAATAACGGAAGCGGTGACAATAACGGAAGCGGCGGCAACAATGGCAATGGTGACAACAACGGAAGCGGCGGCAATGGAAATGGCAACAACGGCGGCAATGACAACAATGGAAGCGATAACAACGGCGGCAATAACAATAATGGCAGCAACAATGGCAATAACGGCAGTAATGGTGGCAACAACGTAAGCGGTAACGGAAACAGCAACGGAAGCAACACCAACAATGGTACAGGCAGCGGAAGCAGCGCCAACAACGGCAATAACAATAACGGCAATGCGTCAGTACGTTCTGTTACGAAGGCTCCTGTTACCGGAGATTCTGCACCGATCATGCTGTATGTATTATTGACGGCGGCAGCTTTCGGTATGGTGCTTGGCGGTTATATCCGAATGAGGAGAAAGAGCTGCTAACAAGACAGGACGATAAAGAAGACACAGCGAAGCGGAGAGCATCTTGCTCTCCGTTTTCTGATGCAGGGAATTCTGCCTGCCGGTGTCTTCCGGCGCATATTCGCCTATCATTTGGCAACCATTATAAAAATGTGATATGATATACACAACCAAAGCATAATCGGAGGGGATATTGTGGAGAAGCTGAGCATTCATCTGCCGGAGAAGGCGGACAGAATCATAACAAGATTACAGGAGCACGGATACGAGGCATACGCGGTGGGCGGGTGTGTCAGGGATTCCATCCTTAAAAGGGAGCCCGGGGATTGGGATATCACGACGTCTGCGGCGCCGGAGGAGACGAAGGCCCTGTTCGACAGGACATTTGATACGGGGATCGAGCATGGCACGGTCACGGTGCTACTCGAAGGGGAAGGCTTTGAGGTGACGACGTACCGGATCGACGGGAAGTACGAGGATGGCCGGCATCCGAAGGAGGTTACATTTACCAGAAGCCTTAAGGAGGATCTTAAGAGAAGAGATTTTACGGTCAATGCCATGGCGTATAACCGGACGGAGGGGCTGGTAGATATCTTCGGAGGAGCTGAGGATCTGAAGGCGAAGGTGATCCGCTGTGTGGGGGATGCCAGAGAGAGATTCTCGGAGGATGCCTTAAGGATACTCCGGGGTATCCGGTTCGCGGCGCAGCTTGGATTTGATATTGAGAATGAGACGAGGCGCGGCATGCAGGCGCTTGCGCCGACGCTTAAGAAGATCAGTGCGGAGCGGATACAGGTGGAGCTGGTGAAGCTTCTGATGTCTGACAGGCCCGGGCTTCTTAGGGATGCATATGAACTTGGTATCACGGAGGTGATCCTGCCGGAGTTTGACCGGATCATGGCTACGGAGCAGGAGACGCCGCATCACATGTACAATGTGGGAGAGCATACGCTGCACGCCATGGAGAATATCCGGGCAGATAAGGTGCTGAGGCTTACGATGCTGTTACATGATATGGGAAAGCCAGAGTTTAAGACGGTGGATGCTGACGGGGTGGCGCATTTTAAGCGGCATGCCGAACAGAGTCAGGTGATTGCAAGGGACGTGTTAAGGCGTCTCAAATTCGACAACGATACGCTGCATAAGGTATCGAGGCTTGTGAGCTTTCATGACTATCGCATGCCGGCCTCGGCGAAGAATGTCCGCCGTGCCGTGAATAAGATCGGGGAGGATATCTTTCCGCTCTATATGGAAGTCCGCCGCGCGGATGTGCTGGCTCAGAGTATGTATTTGAGGGAGGATAAGATAAGGAACCTGGATGAGATCGAGGAGCTGTACCGGGAGATTCTAAGGAAGAAGCAGTGTGTGTCCCTTAAGGATCTGGCAGTAACCGGGAGAGACCTGATCGAAGCAGGAATGGAGCCGGGGAAGGAGATCGGAGTCTGTCTGAATGAATTGCTGCAGGCAGTGATCGAAGAACCGGAGATGAACGTGAAGGAGAAGCTTCTGGCAATCGCAAAGCCGTCTGGAGTATCGCTGCCTGGCCAGGGCTGCGCTCCCGGGACAAAGAAATAGAGAGCATGTAAGCATATTTCCGTCATCCGCATCATACGTTAGAGAGAATATGTAATATAAGTGCAGGGGATGGATATGCAGGAGTATGAACTAAATGTATTGGAACAGTATGATATAGAAGTTGCCGGCACCCGCAAGACCAGGGGTGCTGTTTTATGCGACACGGATCAGGGGCTTATGCTTCTGAAGGAAGTGAAGGTGTCAGAAAAACGTATTCCTGCGTTGTATGAGCTGCATGAGTATCTTCGGGACCAGGGATACATCTGGACGGACCGGATCATACGGACGAAGGAAGGAGGATACCTTGCGGCTCTGGAGGAAGGGAGCCAGTATCTTCTGAAATCCTGGTTCCAGGGACGGGAATGCGATGTCAAGAAGCCTGCGGAGCTGTTGGCGGCAGCAGGGAACCTCGCGAAGCTTCACGTGCTGATGCGTCACAGGCTTAACTGTCACGTAACTCCGGGAACGCATCTTGGGGAGGAATATCTCCGCCACAACAGGGAGCTTAAGAAGGTTCGGAAGTTTATGAGGGGAATATCTCCGAAGGGGGTATTTGAGGCGGCGTTTCTTAAGTATTTTGAGCAAATGTATCAGTGGGCGGCAGCAGCCATAGACGAATTGGAGGATTCAGGCTATGACGGGCTGTACCGCGACAGCGTGGAGAATGATCATATGACCCACGGCGAATATAATTATCATAATATCCTGATGCTTTCGGCGCAGCCGGCTGTGGGCGGATATCAGAACAGGAAGGAACCGTACCATATCGCGGTGACGAATTTTGAGAAGTTCAAAAGGGACGTACAGGTGGAGGATCTGTATTATTTCCTCAGAAAGGTTATGGAGAAGCAGGGGTGGAAGGTTCGTCTGGGGGATAATATGCTGAATGCGTATTCGGCGATCCGGCCTCTTACTGAGGAGGAAACGGAGTATCTGAAGATCCGTCTGATCTACCCTGAGAAATACTGGAAGATCGCGAATTCGTACTATCATTCGAATAAAGCCTGGATTTCTGCGAAGAGTATAGAGAAGCTGCATATGGCGATCCGGCAGACAGAGGAGAAAAAGAGGTTTCTGGAGGAAATATTTTCTTTCCGCCTGTAAGAGGCTGTGAAGTATCTGGCCAAAGGGCCGGCAAAATTTTGAGAAATACAGAAGAAATTGTTTGTAAGTGCTCAGGTTACAGAGTATAATAGAGTCATTAAGGACAGGAGGTACATATATGGAATATCGTGAGAAATATGAAGGATGGTTGAGTGATCCATACTTTGACGAAGCTACGAAAGAAGAGCTGAGAGGAATCGCAGAGGATGATAACGAGATCAAAGAGCGTTTTTATAAGGACCTTGAATTCGGTACGGCAGGTCTTAGAGGAATTATCGGAGCGGGAACGAACCGTATGAATATCTATACGGTAAGGAAGGCGACCCAGGGGCTTGCGAATTATATCATCAGCAAGGACGGACAGAAGAAGGGCGTGGCGATCGCGTATGATTCCCGCCGTATGTCGCCTGAATTCGCGGATGAGGCGGCTCTGTGCCTGGCTGCGAACGGGATCAAGGCGTATGTGTTTGAATCACTGCGTCCGACGCCTGAGTTATCTTATGCGGTGCGTTCTCTTGGCTGCATAGCCGGTATTAACATCACGGCCAGCCATAACCCGCCGGAGTACAACGGGTATAAGGTATACTGGGAGGACGGAGCACAGATCACCCCGCCCCATGATAAGGGAATCATGGATGAAGTGAAGGCCGTTACGGATTATAATACAGTGAAGACCATGGGGATCGAGGAAGCGAAATCAGCCGGTATGTATGAGGTGATCGGCGCTGCGGTAGACGACGGTTATATCGCGGAGCTTAAGAAGCAGGTGATCCATCAGGATTCTATTGATGCAGTCGGCAAGGAGCTGAAGATTGTATACAGCCCGCTTCATGGAACGGGGAATATCCCGGCAAGGCGTATCCTGAAGGAATTAGGATTCGAGAATGTATATGTTGTAAAAGAGCAGGAATTGCCGGACGGAGAATTCCCGACGGTATCTTATCCGAATCCGGAAGCGAAGGAGGCTTTTGAGCTGGGACTTAAGCTTGCGAAGGAGGTGGACGCGGATCTGGTGCTTGCGACGGACCCGGATGCGGACCGTCTCGGCGTATATGTGAAGGATGCGAAGTCCGGTGAGTATAAGGTGCTGACAGGCAATATGTCAGGGTGCCTGCTTGCGGATTATGAGATCGGTCAGCGCAAGGCGATAAAGGGCCTGCCGGATGACGGATATCTGATCAAGACTATCGTTACCTCTAATCTGGCGGACGCTATTGCCAGAGGATATGACATCGGCCTGATCGAAGTTCTGACAGGCTTCAAATTCATCGGCCAGCAGATCCTTGGATTCGAGACGACCGGGAAGGGCAGTTATCTCTTTGGATTCGAGGAGAGCTACGGCTGCCTGATCGGGACTCATGCGAGGGACAAGGATGCGATCGTGGCTACGATGGCGCTGTGCGAGGCTGCCGCTTATTACAAGACCCAGGGCAAGACGCTGTGGGATGCCATGGTGGACATGTATGACAAGTACGGCTATTATAAGGACGATATCCAGTCTATTACGCTTAAGGGTATCGAAGGGCTTCAGAAGATCCAGGAGATCTTAGAGACGCTCCGCAGGAATCCGCCGGCAGAGGTTGGAGGATATCAGGTAGTGAAGGCCAGAGACTATCAGGCGGAGACGATCAGAGATATTGCAACAGGCGAGGTGACGGGAACAGGCCTTCCGAAGTCTAATGTATTGTATTATGATCTGACTGACGACGCATGGCTGTGTGTAAGGCCGTCAGGAACGGAACCTAAGGTCAAGTTTTACTATGGGATCAAGGGCAGTTCTCTGGCAGATGCCGACGAGAAATCCGCGAAACTGGGTAAAGAAGTGCTGGCGATGATCGACAAGATGCTGTAGATATTGGAAAACCTTGAAAATACGGGGAAAACTGTAGAATTTGCCTTGACATTTGTGTGGAAAGCGGTTATAACTGTAACTATAGGTCTTCTATGGGTGACAGGTATAGGGACTGCATTAATGATGATAGAATAAAATAAGGGATTCTATGAAACAAGAGGAGGAAATTATCCATGAATAAGACAGAATTAGTAGCAGCGATTGCTGACCAGGCAGAATTATCCAAGAAAGATTCTGAGAAGGCGTTGAAGGCATTCATCGACGTTATAACAGATGAACTGAAGAAGGAGCACAAGGTACAGTTAGTTGGCTTTGGAACCTTCGAGGTGAGCAAGAGAGCTGCAAGAGAAGGAAGGAATCCGCAGACAGGCAAGACGATGAAGATCGATGCATGCAAGGCGCCGAAGTTTAAAGCCGGCAAAGCATTGAAGGACGCTGTTAACGAGTAATTCGTTGCATAAATCTGCACTTTCGGAATCTGATCCGTGGATAGTTGGGGAGAGGAGGTTCCGGGAGTAGATGGATAAATAATGGGGATTTGGGTGCCGCAGGAGTGAGAGAACACCGGGGGCACCCTTTTTATGCCTGTATCGATCGGCGGCAGTGATTATGTAATGTGTGATTTAAGGAGGCAGATATGAGATTAGATAAGTTTTTAAAGGTTTCGCGGCTGATCAAGAGGAGAACAGTGGCGAACGAGGCATGCGATGCCGGGCGTGTGACCGTGAACGGCCAGGTTGCGAAGGCGTCTGTGAAGGTGAAGGTAGGAGACGTTATAGAGATTCAGTTCGGAACCAGGACGGTTAAGGTCGAAGTTCTGGACATCCGGGATACGACAAAGAAGGACGAAGCAGGAGACTTGTTCAAATATTTGTAATAAATAGCGCCGGCCTTTCATATGATTATTAAGAAAGGTTGTGAAGCGCATGGAAGAAAGAACCGTACAGAAAAATCATAAACTGGTGATCAATAACCGTAAGACCAGTCTGGTGACAGGGGTGGTCGATGTATTGTCGTTTGATTTAAATGAGATCCTGCTTGAAACAGAGCAGGGAATGATGATGGTGAAGGGCTCTGACCTGCATGTGAACCGGCTGAGTGTGGAGAAGGGCGAGGTGGATCTGTCGGGAAATATTGACAGTGTTGCCTATTCAGACGTCCAGAGCCACGGGAAGCAGCAGGATAATCTGTTCTCCAAGCTGTTCAGGTGACGGTATGCCTGGGATCAGAGAAGAAGTGATGGTGTTCCTTGTGGCAGTCGTATCCGGGGCGATCGTGCGTCTTGCTTATCAGTGTATCCGGTGTTTCAGGAGGATCGTGGAGCACGACCTGGCAGCGGTGAGTCTGGAGGATATGATTTTCTGGCTGGGTTCTGCCGTCTATATGTTTGTGCAGATTTACCATACAAGTGATGGTAGTATTCGTTGGTATTTTATACTAGGTGTTGTGCTTGGGGTGGTTTTGATGTCGGCTTTCCTCGGCGGCCTGGAAAAAATGTACAAAAAAATCTACGGCCGTAAAAAGAAAGATTTATGCCAGGGGCTTGATAAAAAGGGAGAAAAAAGTTAAGATAAGAATGATAATAGGGTGAGTAGCCGGAAGGGTACCGGTATAAGGGTGAGTAATTAATATGGGAAAAACAGAACAGAGGCGTCCGAAGAGACGTCAGAAGAAGCGTATGCAGCGTCACAAGAGAAGCGTGCTGGCAGTCAGTGCGGTTGTCTTGCTTCTGTTTGTGGTCATATCTGTCAACAGTGTGTCTCTTAAGGCCAAAGAGGAGCATTATCAGGCACAGGAGCAGGAGCTTGAAGAACAGATCAGGGAAGAGAAGGCGCGCACGAAGGAGATAGAAGAACTTAGTGAATATGTAGGAACGGATGAGTACGTGGAGGATGTGGCGAAGGAGAAATTAGGCCTGATACACGAGAACGAGACGATATTTAAGGCAGAATAACAGACAGAGGATAAGCTTTAGGAGATGGATTTCCTAAGGCTTTTTGTTTTTTTCAGAAGAAATATGTCTGAAAACCGTTGAAAGGGGAGCATAAGAATGGCGGAAATAAAGGAGAAAAAGACATTTATCAATCCATATGTCGTACAGATGGACAAGTTTGCGGATTCGTTGATGCATTTGTCAAAGACATTTCTTACATTGGAAGAATATAAGGGGACATTCTCGAAAGAAGAGATCGAAGAGATGTTTCTGAAGGTTACGGACAAGGTGTGCGATAACTGTGAGAAGAAGGCCTGGTGCTTAGGAGAGAACCGTGTACATACCTACCAGCTTCTATATGAGATTCTGTGCACGGTGGAGGAATTCGGAGCGGAGCTGAATGTGGAGCTGAAAAGAGGGCTTCAGAAGCGGTGTATCAAGGCGCCCAGGTTCTTAAGAGAGACCCTGGAGACGTTCGAGAATGCGAAGAAGATCATGATGTGGAATAATAAGATGGTGCAGAACCGGGAGGGTTACGCCGAACAGCTTGACCGTTTTGCGAAGATGATCCAGCATACGACAAGGGAGCTGGATGCGGGTATTTTTGAGGACGAGCATCTGGAAAAGCGGTTGAAGACCCAGCTTAAGAAGGGCGGCGCAAGGATGCTGTCTTCTGTGTTCTATATGACGTCCCAGGGGAAATACGAGATCCACCTTACGGTGAAGTCTATGAAAGGCCGTGTGATCGCCACGAAGGAGCTGGCGTCCCTCGTAGGGGCTTGCACAGGCCGGACCATGACTCCGCAGATGGGCGAGAGACCGCTTGTCGGCGAGGAATATTGTACGGTCGCCTGTGTGGAGAGCGCAAGATATCATACGCTGCAGGGAGTGGCCAAGATCGGCAGGGGATGTGAGAAGATCTCCGGGGATACCTTCCTGATGACGGACCTCCCAGAAGGAAAGAAAGGGATCGCCCTGTCTGACGGTATGGGCTCAGGCGAGGAGGCGTTCCGGGAGAGCAAGATGGTAGTTGAGATGTTAGAGGAGCTTCTGGAGGCGGGATTCCCGGTTACGATGGCGATTCAGCTGATGAACACAGCGCTGGTGATCGCCAGGGAGGAAGTGCGCTTTTCGACGATCGACGCCAGCCTGTTTGATCTGTATAAGGGGACCTGCGAGTTTGTGAAAGCAGGAGCGTCCACAACATTTATCAAGAGAAAGGATTCGGTTGAGACGATCAATTCCGCGACGCTGCCGGTGGGCGTGATCCGGGAGCTGGATCTGGAGCCGGTGGAGAGGAAGCTTGAGTCGGGAGACTTTGTGATCATGGTGACGGACGGAGTCCTGGATGCGCTGCCGGTGGGAGAGCAGGAAGCGCTGATGAGTACGTTCATACAGGACGCGGATATCGTGAATCCCAAGGAATTGGCGCATCACATCTTAGAGCAGGTGTTGGAGTACACCCAGGAGGTTCCGGTGGACGATATGACCGTGCTGGCGATCGGGATATGGGAGCTGTGACGGATATCGGAATATCTGCAGGAAGAACTTGCATTTTGGGAGAGAGTTCTATATATTTATAGCGAAGGATACAGATTACCCCCATTTGGGGGGATAAGACGGATAAGAAGGTTGAGACTATGTATCAGCGGGTAAGAGAATATATCCGGCGTTATCATATGCTGGATAAGGGTGACCGGATCATTACAGGCGTATCGGGAGGTGCAGATTCCGTATGCCTTCTTTTCATGCTCAGGGAGCTTAGGGAGGAGCTTGGTCTGTCTGTCCTGGCGGTGCATGTGCATCACGGACTCAGAGGTGCGGATGCGGACGCGGACGCGGAGTATGTAGAGCGGATCTGCAGGGAGTGGCAGATAGAGCTTCGGGTATTCCGGGAGGATGTACGGAAGTATGCCGCCAGGAACGGATTGTCCCTGGAGGAAGCGGGACGGGATATCAGAAGAGAGATCTTCCTTAAGGTGCAGAAGGAGACCGGGGGCACGAAGATCGCCCTTGCACACCATCAGAATGATAATGCTGAGACTCTGATCTGGAATCTGTGCAGAGGGTGCGGGATCAGGGGACTTGGCGGGATCGCCCCGGTTAACGGGCAGTGGATACGGCCGTTATTATGCCTGAAAAGAGAAGAGATTGAATCATATCTTGAAAATCGGGGAATATCTTATTGTACGGACGAATCGAATCTGGAGGATGAATATACGAGAAACCGGATCCGCAGGCATGTGATCCCTTACCTGGAAGAGCAGGTCAACAGACAGGCGGTGCGCCATATGTCGGAGACGATGGAACAGATGCGTATGCTTGGGGAATATATCGGCCGGGAGACAGAGCGTTATGCCAAAAGCTGTATCCGGTATGAAGGAGAGGGCAGGGCGGTGCTTAACAAGGAGAATTTCCTGCAGGTTCCCGAGGCGCTTCGGCAGGCCGTGCTCCACGAGATGCTCTGCCGTGCGGCAGGCAGGCGCAAAGACCTTGGAGCCGAGCATGCGGCCATACTGGACCGCCTGCTTGACAGACAGGTAGGGCGGCAGGTCCATCTGCCTTACGGTATATGTGCCAGGCGATGTTATGAAGGGATCGACATTTCCGCCGGCGCCGCCTCTTCGCCTGTGACGGAGGATGAAGAGGCGGTCCGGGGATGCCCGGCAGTGTGGAGAGTGTTCGAGCGGAAAGGCGGCCGGGTAATATTTCCAGAAAACCCCTACACGAAATGGTTCGATTATGATATAATAAAAAATACTGTAAAATTGAGACACAGGGAGCCGGGCGATTATATTACGATCTCGAAGTCCGGCCAAACTCAGAAGCTTAAGCAGTATTTTATCAATGAAAAGATACCTGGGGAACTGAGAGACGGGATATGGCTTGCGGCTGACGGCAAGCATATTATGTGGATCGTCGGATACAGGCAGAACCAGAAGTATCAGATTACGGACAAGACCAGGAGGATCCTGGAGATAGAATTTTACGGAGGACAAGGTAATGGCGGAGAGTGTAAGAGTATTGATCCCGGAGAAGGATGTTGAAGAGAGAATCACAGAGATGGGAAGACAGATCAGCGAGGAGTACAAGGGCAGGCAGGTGCATCTGATCTGCGTTCTTAAGGGCGGAGTCTTCTTCATGTGCGAGCTGGCGAAGAAGATCGACGTGCCGGTATCTCTGGATTTTATGAGTGTCAGCAGCTACGGAGACGGAACGTCCTCTAACGGGGTGGTCAGGATCGTGAAGGATCTGGACGAATCTCTGGAGGGGAAGGATGTGATCGTGGTTGAGGATATCATCGACTCTGGAAGGACGTTGTCATATCTGTTGGAACTGCTTAAGAAGAGGCATCCGAACAGTATGAGATTGTGTACGCTTCTTGATAAGCCTGACCGGAGAGTCAGAGAGGTGCATGTGGATTATGTAGGATTCGAGATCCCGGATGAGTTCGTTGTAGGATACGGGCTTGACTATGCACAGAAGTACAGGAATCTGCCGTATATTGGAATTGTAGACGGTGTAGAATAGAAAGGGGCTATGGGACATTGAATGATAGGAAGGTAAGGGGGCTGAGCGGCGCCACGGTTCTGACATTTGTCGTGTTCTTGTTTATTATACTGTGGCTTACGAATCAGCTTGACCAGAAGGATGAAGAGATAACCTGGAAGGATTTCGAGGAACTGGTTGTGAGTAAGGATACTGGCAAGATCGTGATCACTCAGAACAAGAATGTGCCTACAGGAAGGGTTGAGATCGAGATTAAAGGATCTGACGGAGAGGTCAGGTATTTGTATGTGTCGGATGTCAATGAGATTCAGGAGTATCTGAAAGAGAAGAACATCGAATATGAGATGCCGGATGTCCGGGAGGACAGTTGGTTTATGACGGTGATCATGCCGGTGCTTCTGACGCTTTTGGGTGTTATGCTGATATTTACCCTCATGAACCGGCAGGGCGGCGGCGCGAACGCCAAAGCCATGAACTTCGGGAAGAGCCGGGCAAGGCTGAGTACAGGCGGAGACAAGAAGATCACCTTTTCGCAGGTTGCGGGCCTTAAGGAAGAGAAGGAAGAGTTAGAGGAGATCGTGGATTTTCTGAAGTCTCCGAAGAAATATATCCAGGTAGGGGCAAGGATCCCCAAGGGAGTTCTGCTGGTAGGCCCTCCCGGAACCGGTAAGACGCTGCTGGCCAAGGCGGTTGCGGGTGAAGCGGGAGTGCCGTTTTTCACCATATCGGGTTCGGACTTTGTGGAGATGTTTGTCGGTGTGGGCGCGTCCCGTGTCCGTGATCTGTTTGAAGAGGCGAAGAAGAATTCGCCGTGTATTATCTTTATTGACGAGATCGACGCCGTTGCGAGACGCCGCGGAACAGGAATGGGCGGCGGCCATGACGAGAGGGAGCAGACCTTGAACCAGCTGTTGGTAGAGATGGATGGTTTCGGCGTCAACGAAGGTGTGATCGTGATGGCGGCCACGAACCGTGTGGATATCCTTGATCCTGCGATCCTGCGTCCGGGACGGTTCGACCGCCGGGTGAGGGTAGGAAGGCCGGATATCCAGGGAAGAGAAGAGATCCTCAAGGTACATGCGGACGGCAAGCCGCTCAGCGAGGAGATCGATCTGAGGCAGATCGCACAGACGACGGCAGGATTTACGGGAGCGGATCTTGAGAATCTTCTGAATGAGGCTGCGATTCTGGCGGCTAAGGAAGGAAGAATATACCTGAAGCAGGAGGATATCAAGAGGGCGTTTGTGAAGGTAGGGATCGGTGCGGAGAAGAAGAGCCGTGTGATCTCTGACAAGGAGAAGAGGATCACTGCTTTTCATGAGGCGGGGCATGCGATCCTGTTCCATGTACTTCCGGATGTAGGGCCGGTCTACAGCGTGTCTATCATTCCTACCGGAGGGGCAGGCGGTTATACCATGCCTTTGCCGGAGAATGACGAGATGTTCAATACGAAGGGAAAGATGCTGCAGGATATTACGGTTGCGCTAGGCGGCCGCGTAGCGGAGGAAGAGGTGCTGGATGATATTACGACCGGCGCGTCTCAGGATATCAAGCAGGCCACCGGCCTTGCCAAATCCATGGTCACCAAGTTCGGAATGTCTGACGCGGTCGGCCTGATCAACTATGACAATGACAGCGACGAGATATTTATCGGGCGGGATCTCGCCCATGCGTCAAGAAGCTACGGCGAGAGCGTTGCGACTACGATCGACCAGGAAGTAAAAAGGATCATTGACGAGTGTTATAACAGAGCAAGGACAGTAATCAGGAAATATGATGATGTGCTTCATGCATGTGCAGAATTGCTGTTGGAAAAAGAGAAGATCTCCAGGGAGGAATTTGAAGCATTATTTACAGGTGAGGTATCAGAAGCATAATAATAAAAAAGGGGGAGCAACAGCGTGAATGAACAGGCATTATTTTGTGATGGAACTGCTAGTTATGTTATTCCACAGGAGCCCCAGGAGCATGAGACTGTAAGGCTGCGTTTCCGTACGGCGAAGAACGGCGCTAAGCGGGTACGCCTGATGACGGCGGTCGGTGGATATGACATGAGTAAGGAAGGCGGCAGCGGCAGTGAATTCGATTATTATACGATAAACTGGAGATTGAACGAGAGACCGTTCCGGTACTGTTTCGAGATCCAGGATGATGAAGAGATTCTTTATTACGGGAGGTGCGGCGCGTCAAAGGAGATCGTGGAATTCTATAACTTCATGATCGTGCCGGGATTTTCTACGCCGGATTGGGCAAAGGGCGCCGTGATGTACCAGATCTATACGGATCGTTTCTATAACGGAGATCCGTCGAACGATGTTGAGACGAACGAATATTATTATATCGGCGGTTACAGCGAGAAGGTGACGAACTGGAACAAGTATCCGGCGGCTATGGGCGTGCGGGAATTCTACGGCGGAGATCTTAAGGGAGTGATCGACAAGCTTGATTATCTTCAAGATCTGGGTGTAGAGGTGCTGTATTTTAATCCGTTATTTGTGTCGCCGTCGAATCACAAGTATGATATTCAGGATTATGATTACATTGATCCGCATTTTGGTGTGATTGAAGAAGACGGGGGCGAGGTGCTGCCGGATGGCGTGACGGATAATCATCAGGCCACCAAGTACCAGAAGAGGGTGACGGACCTTAAGAATCTGGAGGCGAGCAACCGGTTATTTATTAAGCTGGTTGAGGAGCTTCACAGACGCGGGATGAAGATCATTCTGGACGGTGTGTTTAATCACTGCGGTTCCTTTAATAAATGGATGGACCGGGAGAGGATCTATGAGAACCAGAAGGATTATCAGCCGGGCGCGTATATAACTTCGGGCAGTCCGTACCGTAATTATTTTCATTTCCTGAAGGACGGAGAAGAGGAATGGCCGTATAATCCCAATTATGACGGGTGGTGGGGGCATGATACGCTTCCTAAGCTCAATTATGAGGGCTCGGTCAAGCTCGAGAATTATATCCTGTATATTGGGAGGAAATGGGTCTCCCCGCCTTATAATGTGGACGGCTGGAGACTGGATGTGGCGGCGGACCTTGGCCAGACCAACGAGTATAACCATGAGTTTTGGAAGAAGTTCCGTGCGGCGGTCAAGGATGCGAACCCGAATGCGTTGATACTGGCGGAGCATTACGGTGATCCAAGCGAGTGGCTTCAGGGCGACGAGTGGGATACGGTCATGAATTACGATGCATTTATGGAGCCTGTCACCTGGTTTTTGACGGGTATGGAGAAGCACAGCGACGAACAGCGGGAGGAGCTTAGAGGGAATACGAGTAATTTTGTCGGTTCGATCCTGCACCATATGGCTAATATGCTGACGCCGTCGCTGCAGGTTGCTATGAATGAGTTGTCGAATCACGATCATTCCCGTTTCCTTACCAGGACTAATTACATGGTCGGAAGGGTGGAGGATCTTGGCTCGAGAGCGGCGAACGAGTATGTGAACCTGGCGATCATGAGGGAGGCTGTTGTCATGCAGATGACCTGGGTCGGAGCGCCTACCGTGTATTATGGAGATGAGGCAGGAGTCTGCGGTTTCACAGACCCGGATAACCGCCGGACATATCCGTGGGGGTATGAGAATAAAGAGTTGATCGCATTTCACAGGGAGATGATACGGATCCATAAGGAACATCCGGCTCTTCGGACAGGGTCGATCAACATACTGAGCGGAGAAGAACATAATATACTGGCTTACGGAAGATTCCTGGGTGAGGACCGGATCGTGGTCATCATCAATAACCGCAGCGAGCTTGCCGAGGTCACGGTTCCTGTGTGGACAGCGGAGGTTCCGATGAAATGCAGGATGAAGAAGCTGATCTACTCTTATCAGGACGGATATTCTACAGATTATGAAGAATACCTGGTTGAAGCCGGAGAAGTGGTCGTGAATATGGGAGCCTGCTCGGCACTTGTGCTCTGCTGGCTGAAAGACAGATAAAAAGATGCCATGCGCTTGGAGGATATAGATAATAATATCCTCTGAACGCATGGCATTTTCCGCGGCATTTTTAATGCGGATCACTTCGACAGCACTTCTACTTTGGTGTCCGTAACCAGTACCATATATTCAACCTGTGCCGACAGACCGTCGTCGATGGTATAGACCGTCCAGTCGTTGTCTTCATCGACGAAGAAGTCGGGGCTGCCTTCATTCACCATGGGTTCGATGGTGAACATCATGCCCGGAACAAGTACCATCTCGCTGCCCTTCGGAGTCACATAGCTGACAAAAGGTTCCTCATGGAAATCCAGACCGATACCGTGGCCGCCGATATCTTCGACGACGGAGTATCCGTGCTTCCTGGCGTGCGAATTGATGGCATAGGCGATGTCTCCGAGATGTCCCCATGGTTTGGCCGCCTTAAGTCCCAGGTCTACGCATTCCTGAGTCACCCGGACAAGCCTTGCGGCTTCCGGTGAGATGCTGCCGATGGTGAACATGCGGGAAGCATCGGAGTAATAGCCGTTCAGGATGGTAGATACATCTACGTTCAGGATATCGCCCTCCTGCAGGAATTCATGCTCGCTGGGAATTCCGTGGCATACGACATTGTTCAGGGAAGTGCATACACTCTTGGGGAAGCCCTCGTAGTTAAGCGGAGCCGGGATACCGCCGTGTTCTGTCGTGAAGTCATAGACCAGGCGGTCGATTTCAGCCGTACTCATTCCTTCGCGGATATGGGCGGCGACATGATCCAGGACGGCAGTGTTGAGCGCCGCGCTCTTTCGGATGGCGGCAATTTGCCGGGGGGTTTTTATCATGGATCGTTTGGGGACGATCTGGCCCTTGGCTGCCAGAGTCCAAAGCTTGATGTTTAATTTATCCACAGTGATACCTCTTTTCTGATGCTCTCGGTTTCCATTATAACACTTTTGTCAAGAGAAAAAAATAAAAACTCACTTTTCCAACTATTGTATGATAATTAAAAATAGGGTATACTTTTAAAGGACGGACGCAAAGGAATCAGGTAAGATGATTTACGGTTCCGAAGGAGAAAGGAGTACCATATGTTAAGAATAGGAATGCTTACAAGCGGAGGAGACTGCCAGGCGCTGAATGCAGCCATGAGAGGCGTGGTAAAAGGAATCTGTTCGAAGAGAGAAGACGTGGAGATCTACGGATTCCAGGAAGGCTACAAGGGATTGATTTATTCTAATTTTAAGATGCTGACTTCCAGAGACTTTTCGGGAATACTTACCGTAGGCGGAACGATCCTTGGAACCTCAAGACAGCCGTTTAAGCTGATGCGTGTACCTGATGAGGACGGTCTTGACAAGGTAGAGGCGATGAAGCATACATACCATAAACTGAATCTGGACTGCCTGGTAGTGCTCGGCGGCAACGGCACGCATAAGACGGCGAACATGCTAAGAGAAGAGGGGCTTCATGTTATTACGCTTCCGAAGACGATCGACAACGATCTGTGGGGAACGGATATGACATTTGGATTCCAGAGCGCGGTGGACATCGCGACGGATACGATTGATAAGATCCATACTACGGCAACTTCGCACAGCCGTGTATTTATCATAGAAGTAATGGGACATAAGGTAGGATGGGTAACGCTGCATGCCGGGATTGCCGGCGGCGCTGATATCATCATGCTTCCAGAGATACCGTATGATATTGATGTGGTCGTGAATGCAATCAACAAGAGAAAGGCCGCGGGTAAGAAATTCACGATCATTGCGGTTGCGGAAGGCGCTATTTCCAAGTCGGATGCGAAGCTCTCCAAGAAGGAATTAAAGGAGAAGAAGGCAAAGCAGAAGTATCCGTCTGTTGCATATGAAGTGGCGGAGAAGATCCAGAAGCGGACGGATCAGGAGGTGCGGATCACCGTTCCCGGACATACTCAGAGAGGCGGGTCTCCGTGCCCGTATGACAGGGTGCTTGCGACAAGGCTTGGCGCGGCGGCGGCAGAGGCGATCCTGGACGGTGATTTCGGATATATGCTTGGTGTGAAGAAGAACGATATCGTCCGTGTTCCGCTGTCGGAGGTTGCGGGCAAGCTTAAGTATGTAGATCCGAAATCCAGCATTATCAAAGAGGCTGAGATGACTGGCATCAGTTTTGGGGTAAAATAGATAGACAGACAGGGGAGTGCAGGGAATGTCATATACGGCATTATATCGGAAGTTCCGGCCGGATGCGTTCGAAGATGTGAAAGGGCAGGACGCCATTGTAAAGACATTGAAGAACCAGATCAAGGCGGGGCGCATCGGGCATGCGTATCTGTTCTGCGGGACCCGCGGAACGGGTAAGACTAGCGTGGCGAAGATATTTGCCAAGGCGGTGAATTGCGAGCATCCAGAGGACGGAAGTCCGTGCCGCGAGTGTGCCATGTGCCGTGCGGTGGCGTCGGGAGCTTCTATGAATGTGATCGAGATCGACGCGGCGTCTAACAACGGCGTGGATAATATCCGCGAGATCCGGGAGGAAGTAGCGTACCGCCCTACAGAAGGGCGGTATAAGGTATATATTATTGATGAGGTTCATATGCTGTCTATAGGGGCTTTTAACGCGCTTCTTAAGACGCTGGAGGAACCGCCGGAATATGTGATATTTATCCTGGCGACGACGGAGGCGCACAAGATTCCGGTTACGATCCTGAGCCGCTGCCAGCGGTATGATTTCAAGAGGATCACCATAGATACCATTGCCGCAAGGCTCACGGAACTGATCGGGAAGGAACAGTGGGACGTAGAGGATAAGGCTGTCCGGTATATCGCGAAGATGGCGGACGGTTCTATGCGGGATTCCCTGAGCCTTCTTGACCAGTGCGCGGCATTTTATATCGGGGAGAGACTGACCTATGACCATGTGCTGGAGGTGCTGGGGGCGGTGGATACGGAGGTGTTTAGCAGGCTCCTTCGGGAATTGACCGATATGGATGTGTACCGTGTGATCAAGACGGTGGAAGAACTGGTGATGCAGGGGAGAGAGCTGTCTCAGATGGCGTCGGATTTTACCTGGTACTTAAGGAACCTTCTTCTGGTGAAGGGCTCTGATAACATGGAAGATATCCTGGACGTCTCGGCGGAGAATCTTGCCCGGCTTAAGGAAGAGGCGCAGATGCTTGACAGCGATACGCTGATCCGTTATATCAGGATCTTCTCGGAGCTTACGAATCAGTTAAAATATGCGACCCAGAAGAGGGTGCTCCTTGAAGTGACGCTGATCAAGCTGTGCAGGCCGTCGATGGATTCCGGCCAGGATGCTCTCTTAGACAGGATCCGGGCGGTTGAGAAGCAGATTGAAGAAGGAGTGCCAAAGAGCCTGCCGCGGGTGGACGCGGCTTATGCAGACAGGGAAGAAGGAGTTCACACAGAGATCAGGAAACCAGAGCTTCCCAAGGCGCTGAGCGAGGATATCAAAGCAGTGGTGAAGGACTTTCGGGCGATTGCCAATGATGCTTCGCCGATGCTTAAGGTATATCTGAAGAAAGCGAGACTCAGCGCGGGGGAGGGGAACCACCTGCTGATCGTGGTCCCTGACGAGATGAGCGCCGGCGTGGTCGGTTCCGAGGAGCATAAGGAAGAGATCAAGAGACTGATAGAAGAGAAGGTTGCGAAGAAGGTAGAGATCGAGGTCCGTCAGATGGAGGAAGGCCGGCGGTTCGAAGATCATTTTGTAGATATTGAGAATCTCATTAACATGGAGATAACAGTGGAAGATTAGGAGGATATTGAATATGGCGAAAAGAGGCGGATTCCCGGGCGGAGGTATGCCGGGCAATATGGCGAATCTGATGAAGCAGGCGCAGAAGATGCAGCGGCAGATGGAAGAACAGGCGAAGGAGATGGAGACGAAGGAATTCACCGCAACTGCCGGCGGCGGCGCGGTGGAAGCGACGGTTTCCGGGACAAGACAGTTGTTGAAGCTGAGCCTGAATGAAGAAGTGGTAGACCCGGAGGATGTGGAGATGCTGGAAGATCTGATCGTGGCGGCGGTCAATGAAGCTCTTGGCAAGGTAGACGAGGCGTCCGCGTCGGCAATGTCGAAATTCACCGGCGGTATGGGCGGACAGATACCGGGATTATTCTGATGGGGTGCGCAGGGAATGGATTACTACAGTAGCCAGATTAGCAGGTTAATTGAAGAATTGTCATGCCTTCCGGGCATAGGATCAAAGTCAGCGGCAAGGCTGGCTTTTCATTTGATACATATGCCGCCGGAGGATGTGGACAGGCTTGCGGCCACGATGGTGGAGACGAGAAGGAACGTCAGGTATTGCAAGGAATGCTGTACGCTTACCGATCAGGAATTGTGCCCGATCTGCAGCAACAGCAAACGGGATCACAGGACGATCATGGTGGTGGAGAACACGCGTGATCTGGCGGCGTATGAGAAGACCGGGAAATATGACGGAGTATATCATGTGCTTCACGGCGCGATCTCTCCGATGATCGGGGTAGGGCCGGAGGATATCAAGCTGAAAGAGCTGATCGAACGGCTGCAGGGGGATGTAGGCGAGGTCATTATCGCGACCAATTCCAGCCTGGAAGGCGAGACGACGGCAATGTATATCAGTAAGCTGATCAAGCCGGCGGGGATCAAGGTCAGCAGGATCGCCAGCGGAGTCCCTGTAGGAGGAGATCTGGAGTATATCGACGAGGTGACGCTCTTAAGGGCGCTGGAGGGAAGAACTCAGCTCTGAGTGAGACTGGTTATCAAGGCGGAGAGAGAAGATGGGAAAAAAGGTTACGTCTACGGATATCGCGAGAGCGGCGGGAGTATCGCAGTCTACGGTGTCCATGGTTCTTAATAAAAAGTATAATGTCTCCTTTTCAAAAGAAACCATAGACAGAGTGGAGACGGCGGCAAAGGAGCTGGGCTATGCCGCGCCGAAGCGGAAGGCTAAGAGGGGCGCAAGGAAGGAAAAGCTCCTGGTTGTATTCTGCTCTAATCTGACGAACCCCTATTATGTCATGCTGCTTCAGGGAATCGAACTGCGTGCGAAGGAACAGGGATTCGGCCTGTTCGTGTGCAATACGCAGCGCGATCTTAAGATGGAGGAGCGTTATCTTAAGATGATGTGGGAGCTTCGTCCGCTTGGGATCATCTATACCTGCAATCCCAGCCGTTGTTTTATGGGACTTGTGAAAGAACTGGCCGAGAAGATTCCGGTGGCTGTCATCAATAACCAGAATGAGAAGCTGGATGTTGATGCGGTGGAGCTTGACAATTCCAAGCTTGGGCGCATCATGGCAGAGCATCTCTTAGAGCTTGGACACCGCAGAGCCGCATATATCGCTCCGCCGCTTACCGCGCGCCAGAAGCAGCGCTCCAAGCGGGTAGAGGGATTCCTGAAGGCATATGAGAGAGCCGGGCTTACGGATAATGTGATCATCAAGGCGGCAAAAGAGGAGATCGACCGGGACGTTGCCCATATTGATTCTGAGTATAAGATCGGGTATGACCTGACACGCGAATTGCTGGAGGAAGATACCGGGGTTACTGCCATTGTGGGGCTGAACGATATGATCGCGTTCGGAATACTTGATGCGCTGCACGAGGCTAAGATCAGAGTTCCGGCGGATATGTCGGTGATGGGGTGCGACAATACGCTGTTTACCCGGATGCACAAGGTAGATCTGACGACGATCGAGCATTTTGTCATCTTCAAGGGCAGGGATGCCTGCGATATCATCATGAAGAAGATCGCGTCGCACGATTCTCCGTATTCGGAGATCGAGCCTGTCAGTACCTATCATGTGGAATATGAACCGAAGCTGATCGTCAGGGGAACGACAGGGTATGCCAAAGACCCGGGGAAAAGGACGAAAAAAAATAAAAATTAATTTATTTCAGAATATTATTACTAATAATTGCGGCGTGAGCCTGGCAATGAATCGTCTGTAAGATGACTGTATAGATGAATATCCCTGTAAGGCGGGGGACGTCAAGACGAAGGTGTTGATTCACGTGAAGCGGCGCGCCGGCCAATACAGCGCTGCTTACATGGATTTTCGGCGGCTGCCGCAGGGACTTCAATTAATAATCTGAGAATATTAATTGAAAAAATTACTAATAAAAATGCGGGCTATTGACCGCGGTTAATCGTATAAGTTATAATCAATTCATACAATTAATAACAGTACGCTAAATCAAAAGGAGGAAGAAAGATGAAGTTTTTCATTGACACAGCGAAGGTAGAGGATATCAGGAAAGCAAATGACA
>OFGA01000755.1_pt1 | contig 24925 bp, 14 predicted proteins | sample 1521471 | NCBI WGS metagenome assembly OFGA01 (sample SAMEA3504086, study PRJEB24116) | mouse gut metagenome | biome: mouse gut; feature: mouse-associated habitat; material: faeces | place: Denmark | collected 2011 | reverse complement strand
TCTCCATGGCACGATTCGGGATGGCCTCCAAGGTGACCACCAGGGCGGTGGGCCGGAGCTGCTCCCCCATCTCGTAGAGGTCCAGGACCACGATCCTGCTGTCCATATTCACATTACCAGGGTGGGCGAACACGTTTAGACTGCCCTCGGTGATAAGCTCGGCAACCAGGGCGATCTCCCGGGCCTCCGGGTCCACCTGCCGCATGACCTCGTTTCGCCAGTCCGTCAGCAGAGGCATGGGGGCCTTCCCCCGGCTGCTGAAATAGGTCTGGTAGACGTTGGCGGTACAGCGGTCAATGATGGACTTGTGGCTGCCGGTGAGTCGTCCCACGCCCATCTGCTGTTCCAAAATGCTGGTGATAATCTCGGACTTCATGGCGACAGGGTTCTCCCCGTCTCCGTAGTCCTCCGTCACTTCCAGGGGGTTGATATGGTGCTTGCTATGGGGAGAGATTTCGATAACTTCCCCGCCCAGGGCGCGGGCCAGGGGCCCGTACTCCCGTTCGGCGTCTATGATGATAATATCGTCATTGGTCGCCAGGGCCACGTTTTCCACAGTGGATTTCATCGCCATGGACTTGCCGGAGCCGGAGACGCCCAGGTAGAAGGCGTGGGGCGAGATCAGGCGCTTGCGGTCGCAGATCAGCAGATTCTTGGAGATGGCGTTGACGCCGTAGGGCAGTCCGCCGGGGTCCTGTATCTCCTGGACACGGAAGGGCATGAGGACGGCGGCGCTCTCGGTGGTGAGGGTCCGCAGGGCCTTCACCCGGCGCAGGCCGTAGGGCAGGACGGTGTTTAAGCCGTCCTCCTGCTGGTAGCGCAGCACGGAGAACTGGCAGAGGTGTTCCCGGCCAATGGAAAGCAAGGTCTCCGTGTCGGCGTCCAACTGCTCCAGGCTGTCCGCGATATGCACCAGCGTCACCACGGCGAACATCATGCGCTGGTCCCGCTCGGTGAGGTCGGAGAGAAATTCCTTGGCCTCGCCCCGGAGCTGTTCCAGATCGTAGGGGACCGTGGCGGTGAAGTTGTTCTTGTCGTTCTGGCGCTGCTGCCAGCGGGTAATGTCCGTCTCAATGCCCAGGATGCGGCCCTGTATCTCCTTCACGGCCTCATCCGTGGGAATGGGGAGGATGTCAATGGACAGCATGAGGTTCCGGGAGAAGTCGGAGAGGTCGGAGATCATGCTGTCCTTGATGTAGCTGGCGTAGTCCTTGAGAAATAGCACCCGGCCTACCTTGTCCCCCATCTCAAAATATCCGACCCGGAACCGCAGCCCGTCCGGGCAGATCAGGTCCCGGAAGTCCAGCCCGCGGCGGACAGCGGCGGACTGGTCGAAGGTAAAATACTGTTCCTCGCCGGGGCGGAAGAAGTCGTGGAGGATACGGAGTCGGTCATGGGTGGAGACAGGCCGGGCGCCGCTGTCCAGACGGCCAAAGCTCTTGGAGAGGTTGGCGTCCACCCGGCGGAAATAGGCCCGGCTTTCCTCGATCTTCCGCTGGGGGATGGAGAGGGTGATGTACTTCTCCTGGACCAGATTGTTGCTCTCCGCCGCCCGTTGGGTGAGGATGCGGTTGGATTCCCGGCGGTACTGGTCCAGGCCGTCCCCCCGCTCCTTCATCAAAATGGTGCGCTGGAAGTCCACGGGGTTGAGGCGGCGGTTGATGATGGTGATCTTGGCGGCGGCGTCCGTGGGCAGGGAGTTGAGGACGCCGCCATAGGAGAGGAAAATACCCCGCCGGTCGTCCTCGGACGCGGCGGCGTAGTTGACATCGGAAAAGCGCCAGGTCCGGCTGTGCTTGCGGCCTACCAGCCAGATGCCGTCTGCATAGACGCATTTGACAGGGATGGACTGCTGAACGCTGCGGGGAATCTTGAACTTGTCCCGCTCGCTCTTGTTGGCGGCGGAAAGGGCCTTAATCAAAGTCTATGGCCTCCTTTCGGTTCAGTATGGTGTAGTAGAAGTTTTCGGAGACAAAGCGCCGCCCTCCGGCGCAAAGCAGCTCGGACTTGAGGAAGGCCCAGGCGAATTGCTCCAGGGTGAGGCCGTTGTAGCTGAAGAACCCGGCCACGGCCATGGGCGCGGCGGCCAGGACGCAGAGCCAGCTTGCGGTCTCCTGGCCGAGTACGGGGCCCAGGCCCAGGTAGACGGCCACGGCGATCCCCACGGCGGCCACGGCGCAGAAGAATTGCCGGGTGGAGAGGCCAAAGAAGATGGTCTCCTTGTGCTGGCGGACTTCTTTGGGAATTTTAATTTCGATAGTTGCTCACCTCGTTTCAAGTTTTGATCCAGTCAATGGTGCTGTCCACCTCATTTCCCCAAACGTCCCAGCCGGGGGCGGGGCGGCGGGCGAACAGCTCCACGCGGGGCACGTCGCCCATCAGGGCTTCAATGCGCCGCCGGGCTTCCTCCGGCTTCTTGCTGTGTTCCTCAATGCGGGAGAGGATGACTTGGTGGATATTCTTCGCTTGGCGGCGCGGGGTCCCCCTGGTCGCCAGCAGGCACAGCTCCGCGTTGGCCCTGGTCCAGTGGCCCATGCCCCAATACACGCTGTCCGCCTTCTGATTCAGCTTGATCCAGACGAAGGCGGCGGTCTTGTAGGAAAAGCCCCACGCCTCCATGACCTCCCACGCCTCGCAGAGCATGGGCATGGTGATCCAGAGGAACAGGGCGCAGTCACCGGCAGCCAGCTCGGAGACGGGCAGGGCCTTGATGTCCTTAATGGTCATGGTGGGATAGTGGCTCTCTGCCAGCCCGCCGCAGCTCCATACCCGGTAGTTCCAGGGAGGGTCGGCATAAATGACATTATACTTTTTCCCTATAAGCCCAACATCTCCTTTACAATCCGGTCCGCCCCCTTCACAAGCCCCGTAAGGATCAGCATATTGAAAATTAACTGTCCAATGTACTGCCACGCCATAGTCACGGCGGGTAAGCTGCTGTCCACGGCGGGGCTGCTGCTGGAGAGGAACGCGGAGTAGATCAGGCAGGCCAGGACGATGACAGCCCCTTCCATGCACACACCGATATAGCTTTTCAGGAACGCCTTGCCGCTGGCGGCGGTGCCTTCCCCGGCGAAGGAGGCCAGAGGCAGGGGCGCCAGGGCCGTGAACATGTAGAGCCGGAAGAACCGGCCATACACCGTCAGCAGCAGGATAAAGGACATCACGGTAATGAACAGGCTGCCCAGCAGGGACACCAGCCACAAGGGAATGCTCTCCAGGAGGCCCAGGCCCTCTATGGCCGTCACGATCTCGCTGGGCAATGTGGCCGCCGTGGAGACGGAGCCGCCCATGCCGCTCATGACCGTCGCCACGATCCCGCCGCATACGCTGAAAATGGCGGTCATGATCTCCATGCAGCTCCCCACGGCTACTTTTGCCAGAATGAAGCGGATGAAATGCCGCAAAGCAAACTCCGGGCGCTGGAAATCCCGAAAGCTGGCGGCGCTCTGGAAAATGCCCATGGCGAAGAACAGAACCAGGAGGCCGTAGCCAACGCCTACCATGGCGGTGTGTATGCCGGAGACAGCGGTCCAAATATCGCCGCCTTTGAAGCTCTGCGGCGTCTGCGTCAGTAGGGTCCATATCTCGGATAATTTGCCGTTCCAGTCCGTCAGGGCGCTTTCTAGGATACTTACGATCCAGTTATCGCTAATAACGATTCCCCCCTTATCAAACGGAATCGCGTCTCACGGTGAGACGCGATTCCTGTTTTTGTTCCGGGCCTGCTCATACCACGCCGATCACGCCGAGAATCTCTTTAGCAAACGCTATCATCAAGCCGCCGAACAGACAGAGAAAGCCCTGGGTCCGCTGGCTGGCGTCGTGGGACTGAAAGCTCATGCCCACCTGCACGATCCCCCAGCCCAAGATGATGATGCCCAGGGCCTTGATGATGGAAAAGATAAAATCGGACAGGTTGTTCACGATGGTGAGGGGGTCGCTGCCTCCGGCGGCGAAGGCCGGAACAGTCAGCGCGGCGCAGAAGGCCAGGAGCAGAACGGCGGAGAAGTAGAGGCGGCGAACCCGGCCCTTCTGCCGGAGCTGCTGGCGGGTGAGATTCGCGCGGGAAGAGGTGTTATGGGAAAGGTAGTTCTTCATATTCAAGGTTCCTCCATATCTTCAAAGATTTCAATTTCGTCCAGGGATGTAAAGGTAAAGTCCAGGTCGTCCGCAGCGTAGAGGCAGCGGGCGCTGTGGGTGTAGGGGGCGGCCCCGCCGTCGGCGGTCCGTTTGATGTTGGGGTGTCGCATGAGGTCATACTTAGCGTCAATGACCGGAGCCTCGCCCCGGATCAGGACCAGGGCAAGGCGGTTGTCCAGCATCCGCACTTCATCCGGCGTGAGCAATTCGCGGCCCGCCGATTGAAAATTCTGGCTGAAGGAGCCGTTGCGCCCCTTGCTCTGGCTGCTGGTCTGTGTCTGGATCGTCTCCTTGCCCAGCAGCTCGGAAATGTATTTGTGCGTGTCTTTTTCATTCCCGCCCAGATAGATGAAGGTATCCGCGTTGCCGATGATGCCCTCCCAGTCGTCCTTGAACAGCGCCTTCAACTGCGAGATATTTTGCAGGATGATGGTGGCCATGACGTTCCGGGAGCGCATAGTGGCCTGGAGCCGGGCATAGCCGTCCGGGAGGGCGACGTTGGCAAACTCGTCAAACATGAGCCGGACCGGAATGGGCAGACTGCCCCCATGCACCTTGTCCGCCTGATAGTACAGCTCCTGGAAGGCTTGCGTATACAACATACCCACCAGGAAATTCAAGGAGGCATCGTTGCTGTCCGGGATGATGCAGAACACCGCCTGCTTCCGTTCCCCCAGCTTCCCCAGCTCCATGGTGTCCCTGCTGGTGATCCGCTGGACCTCCGGCAAGGTGAAGGGGGCCAGCCGGACGGAGGCGGTAATGAGGATGCTCATGGCCGTCTCGCTGGGAGCCTGCTTGAACACCTTGTACTGGCGGAGGGCGATATGGTTCGGGTTTTCTTCCTCCAGAGCCTCAAAGAGCAAATCCAGGGGTGACTGATAGTCCCCGTCTCCCTCCTTGGCCGCGCCGTATTCCAGCATGGTCAGCATCATCTCCATGGTCTGTTCTTCCGGCGGGGCCTCGTGGAGCAGATACAGCATGAGGGCGGAATCCAGGGCGATCTCGCTTTTCTCCCAAAACGGGTCATTGGAATGTGCGTTCTTCGGCGTGGTGTTGCGGATGAAATTGGCGATCAGCTTCAAAACGTCTGCGTCATTTCGGATGTAGTGGAAGGGATTGTAGCAGTCGGAGTGTTCCGGGTCCACGAGGTCAATGACGCGGATGGTATAGCCCTCCCGCAGAAGCAGCGGAACGGCGGAGCGGGCCAGTTCCCCCTTGGGGTCAGTCGCGATATAGGAGGCGTTGGCCTCGTAAAGATTGGGCTTGACCACATACCGGGTCTTGCCCGCGCCGGAGCCGCCCACCACGATCTGCAAGAGGTTTCGCTGGTGCTTCCGCCCGTTGAGGCTCATGCGGAGGTTTTGGGTGAGGATGGCGTTGTTGTGAGGGTCCTTGTCCCGGTATTTCCGGTCAAGCTGGTATACGTTCCCCCAGCGGGCGGAGCCGTGCTCCTCTCCGGGTCGGCGGTTCTGCTTGGAGGAAATGTACAGCACAATGGCGAAGGTATAGACCACCAGCGCCCCCAGCATGAATTTGAGGGTGTAGGGGGTCCAATGGATGGCAAAGGGGCGTTCCAGCATGATACTGAAACGCCCCATGAGGTCAAAGACGGTCATACCCTCCTGATAGCCGCTGGCGAGGGCCGCCCCCGCCCAGAGGACGGGGACGGCCAGCAGGAGCCACGGGAGGGGGCCGCTGTTCTTCTGCTTCACGGAAACCTCCTGTCAATTCGCGTCTCACCGTGGGATTTATTTTTTGCGTTCCACGGTGGGATCTATTTTTAATAGCCGGTCCTGGGCAGCTTGGGCGCGGGGACCTTCTTTCCGTAGACCGTCGTCACCCAGCGGGAGACCGCCTGCACCCAAACGCCGTTATAGGTGCCGCCCACGTCCGCCACGTTGGCAAAGCTGCTCCCCGCGGCAAGGCCGGAGACAGCGGTGCAATGAAGCATGGGGGCCTCCACCTGGCTGAACCCTCCGGGGACCTGTCCGAACACAAACATGATCTCCGTCACCCGTTCATTACTGGCAAGGCCCAGGGCCACGGGAGAGGCGGCGAGGGTGTAGTTCTGGCTGGTGGAGAGGCTGTCTGCCAGGGTCCGGTAATCGCCGGTGTTGTTCACCTTGTAGACGATCTTATAGGTGCCGGGGAAATTGTAGGTCCCCGTGACAACGCTGGAAAGGCGCACGGCGGCGGGCAGGGTGTCGCGCCAATAGAAGGATTGGAGCATCACATTACTGCTGTTGCCGATTTTGGAGAACACATAGCGGACCGGCTGGCCGCCCATAGCCTCCTTGGGTCCGGTCTTGGTGATGGAGACGCCTGTACTCATACTCTTGTTGGAAATCTCCAGCTTGACAATCTGGCCGGAATGCTCCAACACGGCGGTATAGGTTTCCGTGGAAACGCCGTAGTTTGCCGGGGCTTTGACTTCCCGGATGGTATAACGTCCCAGGGGAAGCTGCTTGGACGAGGCAAGGCCGTTGGGCCCGGTAACGATAGTATCCACCTTGTTCCCGGTGCGCTCGTTGCAGATTTCAAACTCGGCCCCTTCCAAAAGTGTCCCGGCGGGGAGGCCGTTGGTGGAGTTGTAGTCGGCGGACTTCTTCACGATCTGAATCTGTCCCCGAACAGCGGTGTTGGGCCAAGTGATGGTGGTGCATCCGCCGTACTCTACATAGAAGGTCTTGGGCACCGTGTCCAGGATATAGCCATCCGCGCACTCCAATTCCCGGGCGGTGTACTTTCCGTCCGGCAGCTCCCGCTCAATGTACACATATCCCTCGTTGTCGCTCTCGTAGGTGCCGACGGGGTGGCCGGAGGCGTCGGAAATCAAAAACTTGACGCCATAGATGCCCTCTCCGGTGAGGCTGTCCACCTTGCGGATAATGGCGCTCCCGATCTGGCGGTTGGTGATCTCCAGAGTGGCGGTGCCGCCGTCCTTCACTTCGATCTGGTAGGGCTGGCTGTCCAGGCGGTAGCCCTTGGCGGCTTTCAGCTCCGTCACCTGATACCAGCCCTTGTCGGCCTGGGGCAGAGTGATAACGCCGGTCCGGTCCGTGGTATAGGTGCCGACAACCTCGCCGTTGAGCTTGCGGATCTCAAATTGAACGCCGCTGATCCGCTCCCCGGTTTCCTCATCCTTCTTGATGATGGTAAGTCCTCCAATGGGCGTATTCTCAAAGGTGATGGTCTGGGTGTCGTTGGGATTCACCTGGACCGTCTGGCTCCTGGCGTTGGGGTCCAGAACGTAGCCGGGCAGGGCCTCCAGCTCCGTGACGATGACAGTCCCGGTGATGCCGGAAATGACAATCTGGCCCTCGGTGTTGGTGGTATAGAGGCCGTTGGAGGAAATTTTGCCGCCGTCCAGGTCCACATTGGAGCCGTCCGCATAGGTGATCTTGAATTTCACTTCGGCCAGGGGCTTCTTCGTCAAGGCGTCGATCTTGTTGACGATCAGCCCTCCGGCTTTCTTGTTCCAGAAGGTCATGCTCTGGACTTCTCCGGTTTTGATAGTAATGCTTTGCGGGGTTCCGTCCAGAAGATACCCCGCCTGGGTTCTGGTTTCCCTGGCGGTGATGACTGTGCCGGGTTCCAGGTTGGAGATAGTAATGCGCCCGTCCTTATCGGTAGTGTAGTAGCCGTTATTGGGTCCGACAACGGCTCCTCTCTCGTTCGTCACCAAAAACTCCACGCCGGAGAGGGGGGTGTTGTCGGTGCCGTCAATGAATTTCTGGATAACCAGTGTTGTCGTGGGGTCGTTCTCGATTGTCAGATCGTTCCCTCCGCCGGAGTTTCCGCCGGGATTCCCGCCATTACTTCCTCCGGTAGTTACGCCGTTGCGGTCGCCATTCTTGACCGTGATGGTCCTGGGGGTGCTGTCCAGGACATAACCCTTGGGCACTTTGGTTTCCACCACTACAACGGTACTGCCGGGAACGAGGCCCGTTACCAGGGCGGTTCCGTCCTTCCCGGTGACGTAGCGGCCCAGGATATTGTCGTCACCGTCCTTTACTGTAAACTCTGTTCCTGGAACAGGCTTTCCGCTGACAGAATCCAGCTTTGTCAGCGTAAGAGAGCAAAGGGGTTCATTGAGGAAGGTCAATGTCTGCGTGTCCATGGGGTTGACTGTGACGGTCTGCGTCTGCGTGGACTGGTCGATCACATAGCCGGGGGCGGGCTTCGTCTCCTTGGCGACAATGGTCCCTACCACGCCGGAAACCCGGATTTCTCCCTTGTCGTCCGTGGTATAGAGGCCGTTGCTGGAGAGGTGCCCGTTGTCGTTGTCCACAAAGCCGCCGCCTGCATAAGTCAACTGGAACTCCGCCCCGGCAATAAACGCGCCGGAAACCTTGTCCTTCTTCTGGATCACCAGCGTCCCGGCCCGCTTGTTCCAGAAGGTGAGCTGCTGGACGCGGCCCGCCTCGATCTTGATGTCCTGGGGTGTGCCGTCCAGCACAAAGCCCTCCACGGTCTTTACTTCCCGGACAATGACCACGGTGCCGGGTTCAATGCCGGTCAGGACGATTTCCCCGGACTTGTCTGTGTAGTAGAGGCCATCATCCGGGCCGACAGCGGCCCCGGCTCCGTCCACCACCCGGAAGGCCACGCCGGAAAGAGGCTCGTTCTCGGTGCCCTCGATAAATTTCCGAATAATCAGGGTCGTGGTGGGGGTATTGTAGAAATTGATGGTCTGCGTGTCATTGGGATTCACCACAACGGTTTGGGTCCGGGTGTTGGGGTCGATGCGGTAGCCGGGGATCGTTTCCAGCTCCGTTACCACCACAGCCCCGGTGACGCCGGAGAGGATGATTTGGCCGTTGCGGTCGGTGTAGTAGATGCCATTCGAGGAAATCTGCCCGTTTTTGTTGTCAACCACCTGCCCGTTGGCGTACTTGATCTGGAACTTCACGCCCTCCAGGGGGGAGTTGTCTGCGGAACTCAATTTATTGATGATAAGGTTTCCAAGGGGCTGGTTGAACACCTCCAGGGTATAGGTCTGGTGGTCCTTGATCTCCACGGCGTGGGGCGTATCGTCAAGGAGGTATCCGGGCTTTGCCTGGACCTCCCGCACAATGTAGCCGCCCGGCTCTAAATCCGGCAGGGAGATGAAGCCTCGCTCGTCTGTCCGGTACTCGCCGTTAGAATTTCCTACGACAGTCCCATCCGTCCGGGTGATTTTGAAAATCACATCGGCCAGGGGTTCCTTCGTTGCGGAATCCATTTTCTTTACCAAAAGTCCGCCCAGGGGCATATTGGTGAAGGTGAGGACCTGGGTGTCCGCCTCGCTGACAACGACCGTCTGCGGAGCGGCGTCCAGCAGGTAGCCGTCAATCGTTTCCACTTCGGTCACGACATAGGTATTGGGGTTCAACTTGCGGAGATAAATTTGTCCGTTTTCGTCGGTGGTGTAGAGGCCGTTGCTGGAAGTAAGGCCCTCGTTATCGGGAATCAGTTCGCCATTTGCCGCTTCGATTTTGAACTTGACGCCAGGGAGGGCCTTGCCCGTCACGCTGTCGGTCTTGCGGATCAGGAGGCCGCCCTTGGGGGTATTCGTGACAACCACTGTCTGCGTGTCCCCGTTGGTGCCGATGACCACGTTCTTGCTGGGTTCGTCCATGACATAGCCTGCCGGGGCCTTGATCTCCGTCAGCACATAAGCGCCGGGGGCGAGATTGGAAACGCGAATCTCGCCGTTGCTGTCCGTGGTGAACAGCCCATTCTGCGTCAAGGTGCTGCTGCCGATCACGCCGTCCAGCCCCACTTCACAGCCAGCGGCCGTTGTAATGCGGAACTCCGCGCCGGGGAGGGGCTGGCCGGTGATGCTGTCCCGCTTCTGCACAATCAGCTTTCCGGTGGGTTGGTTCTTGAAAGTCAAGGAAACGGTACGCCCTTCTTTAATTTGGATCGTCTGCGATTGCGTGTCGATCAAAAATCCGGCGGGGGCCTTCGTCTCGGTGACGATCACACTCTTGCCGGGCTTCAAGCCGGAAATGCGGATTTCGCCGTTCTCGTCTGTGCGGTAAATTCCGTTTGAATCGCCAATCAGCGTTCCGTCCGCATAGGTGATTTTGAACTCGGCATCCTGGAGGGTAACGCTGGGATTGACGCTGCATACCTTGCGGATCAGGAGCATCCCGTCCGGCGCGTTGTCAAAGGTGACGGTAATGACATTTTGAACGCCGTTGTCGGAGATGTAGACTGTTTCAGAGGCTTTGATGATGCTGTACCCGTCAGCCGGGTCTACTTCCTCCACGATATACGTCCCTGCGGTGAGGCCGGTCCAAATGGCGGTGCCGTTCTTGCCAGTAACTTTCTGCCCGATGACGGTTCCGCCTGTTCCGCTGGTGCCGCCCAAAAATCTTAATTGGAAGGTACAGCCGGGCAGGGCCTCGCCGGTCACGCTGTCGTACTTTTGGACAACAATTCCATTGAGCGGTTCATTCTGGAATGTGAGAGTTTTGCTCTCGCCGCCGCGAATGATGACTTTCTGCGTGGTGGGTTCCTTCATCTGGAAACCGGGGGCGGGTTCTACCTCGGTCACGGTGTACTCGCCGGGATAGAGCTTCTTCCCTTTTTCATGCAGCTTGATTTCGCCGCTGGCGTCGGTGATGAAGTATCCGAAATCCACGGAGGCGGGAGCGTCAGCGGATTCGCCATTGGATGTGTAGGTAACGCGGAACTTGGCCCCCTCAATGGGAGCGCCCGCCACGCTGTCCTCCTTGTAGATCGTCAGCTCCGGGGCCTTGTGGTTGCGGAAAACCAGCGTTTTTTCATCGCCGGGGTTCAGGGAAATTGTCTGCACCCGGTCCTTATCCTTATCGGGCAGGTAGTAGGGGGCGGGGACAGACTTCTCCGTGACCTGATAGGTGCCGGGGGCAACCCGCAGAGCAACCGTTCCGTCCGCCCCGGTGGTCCAGTCGTCCTGATAATCCCCATTGATGGCCTTGACGGTGAACACGGTGCCGGGGACGGGCTTGCCGCTGTCGGCGTCAATCTTGGAGATCGTCAGCTCCGGCTTCTTCAAATTCTGGAAGATCACTTCCTTCTCATCGCCGCCGTTCAAGCTGATGGTCTGCGTGGGTTCATCGCTGATGCAGTAGGGCTCCGGGACAGACTGCTCCGTGAGCCGGTAGCTGCCGGGAGCGACGCGCAGCTCCACGGAGCCGCTGGCCTCGGTGGTGACTTCATGGCGGTAATCGCCGTCAATGGCCTCCAGGAGAAAAACAGTGCCGGGGATAGGCTTGTTGGTTCCCTTCTCAATTTTGGTGATTTTCAAAAGGGGCTGCTTCTGGTTATCGAAAATGAGCTGCTTGCTGTCCCCAGCCTCCAGCCAAATGGTTTGGGTGGGTTCGTCGCTGACGACATAGGGGTCCGGGACGGAAATTTCCGTAACCTCGTAGGAATCCACGGGGATGCCGGTCAACGTGGCGGTTCCGTCCGGCCCGGTAGTCACGTCATAGTGAAAGCCGTAATGGATGCCGCGAATTTCAAAGTTGGTGTTGGGGATCACGTCTCCGGTCTTGGCGTCCCGCTTCAAGATCGTGAGGTTTGGGAGCTTCTTGTCGGAGGCGGTGACAGTGACGGTGCCGCCCCCGTTGACGGTGGCCTGATCCACATGGGCGATGACCGGCTCGGTGAGCTTAGCCCAGGGGGCCGGGACGGAGACCTCCACAAAGGCGTACATTCCCTCGGTCACGTCCGTCACCGTGATGGAGCCGTCCGCCTTGGTTTCCTCCGTGCCGACGATCTGGCCGTCCTTGATGATATTGAATACAGCGCCGGGGAGGGGATTGCCGCTGTCATCCAGCTTCACCAGCCGGACCTTCACCTTGGCGTCATTCTCGAAGATCAGGGAAACGTCCGACTTGCCGTCCCAAACGAAAGTCTGCTTCACCTTATCCTGATCCGGGCTTTTGGTATAGCCCTCCGGGGGCGTCATTTCCTCGGCGGTATAGCTGCCGATGGGCATGGTGTCCCAGGGGATGTCTGTGATATAGCCGCCCTCCCGGGTCATAAAGGTGCCGGAGAAGTTGTTGTCCACGCCGGTGATCTTGATAATGGCCCCGGCAAGTCCCTTGGTGGGGTCGTCCGCGTCCACCTTGCGGATGCTGCCCTCACTGGTAATGGTGGGGGTGTCCCGGAATGTGACGGTCACGGTGTTGTTCCCGTTGCCGGGGAGAACGACATACTCCGGTCCTGCGTTGTCAATCTCATATCCGGCGGGCGGATTCGTTTCCGTCACGGCGTAAGTTCCGGGGGTCAGGTTTTCCAGAGTGGCCGTTCCGTCCTTCCCGGTCGTCACGTCTTTGGAAAAGGAGCCGCTTTCCGATTCAATGTGGAACTGCGCCCCGGCAAGGCCCTTGCTTGGATTGGTGGAATCCACCTTTTTGACGATCAGGGTATAGCTATCCTCCGTGGTGACTTCCAGCTCCCCCAGGATGATCTTCTGGACACCGCTTGCAGGGTGTGCGCTGGAGCCCGCGCCGGTGAAGCCGTACTCATAGGCCGTACACTGGCCCCATACGCCCCGCTGTCCCAGGTCGAGAATATACTGCGCCCTGGAGCGGAAGGAGGAACCGTCCTTTTCCTCGTCAATGCTGGTGTAGTGGGTGCCCTCCAGGGAGTTGAATACTGCCATCAGCTCCTCGGCGCAAGCGACAACCGGGTCGCTCATGCTGCCCTGCTGATAGCGCCAGATGACCGCCTGTACCCAGGCGTTCATGTACCAGGTATAGCCGGCGCTCCAAATGTTGTCTACACCCAGGGCCTTTGCCTCGTCCGTAAAGACGCCGGTGGAGTGGGCGTAGTAGTAGGCCATCATGGTCAGGACGGTGGGATCGGAGATGGGGGTCTTGTTCCCCCAGGTCTGGCCGATCAGGGAACTCCCCATTCCGCCGCCCTTCGTGCCGCAGAAGCCCACAGAGGTTTTATTCCCGCCGGAGAAATACATCTCGTGGAGGGAACAGCGGCCCAGGGCGGCGGATTCGTAGGATACGCCGGACATGCCGAACCGCTCCAGCTTGATCGTGTCGCTGGCGGCCAGGGCCGTTGCCGGGAGCAGGCCCAGGACGCAGACCAGCGCCAGCAGCAGCGCCGTCACGCGGGTCCGCAGGGGATGGTTCATTTTCTTCATAAACCGTTTCCTTTCTTAATTTGATTTCAAAAAAGAAATGCGTCTCACCGTGAGACGCAAAAGGGAATGGAAAAGCCCTCCCAGCTTTTTGCCGGGAGGGCTGCGAAGGGATTGGGCATTTACGCGTAGGGGTTGACCCCGTTGGAGTTTCCCGCGAACATGTAGCAGTAGGTCACATCGTCCCGGAGCATGACGCCCACGCCGATACCGTCATAGCGTTCCGCGATCATGGTCTGGAAATGCCCGGGCGAATACCTCCAATGGGAGACTGCCGTCTGCGCAATGTCCGTATTGCAGTTGTATGTGAACACCGTGAGATTGCTTCCAATGCCGTGGGAATAGCCGTGCCGCAGGGCGGATTCATTCTCATATTGAACATCATGGGACCTGAACCCCTGCTGGGCGCAGTCCTGGGCGGCGGCCATGAGCGCCGTGCTGACTGCCAGCTCTGCCACGCCATTCTCCCGGCGTACCTGATTGATCAGGCGGATCATTTCCTGGCGGACCTCTGTCAGATCATCCGTGAATTCTGCGGGCTTGGCCGGGGCCTCGCCGGTATAGGGGGCCTTGCTGTCCACCTGGACGCCGCCCTGGAAATAGACGTTGAAGCCTACGGCCTTCCCAATGTCCCGGAGCTTCACATAGTTATTGCCCAGAATGTTGTAAGCCGTCATCTGCACCTGCTGGCCGTCCACGAAGATGGGGGACCATGCGGGCTCTGCCGCAATCCCGGCGGCTACGGCGGAGACCCCGCCGAACAGCGCCGCCCCAGTAAGAACACCCAGAATGAATTGCAGAAACTTTCCCTTCATTTTTAGATACCTCCTGTTGGTTTTTAGTGGGTTTCCTCACTAATATTGTACCAAAAATGTGGAAAAGCGTCAAAAATCCACCTGTCAAATGAATCTCACGGTGGGATTTATTTTTACGTTTCGACCGCCCGGACGCACCAGCGGTATTCTCTCTGATCCCGGACGCAGGTAAACAGGGTGATGCAGTTGTCAGAGGTGGATTCCAGCATGGAGTTGTCCGTTTCGCTGATCTTGGAAACACTGGTGACGGAGTATGTCCGGGTCCCCTCCTTGGTCGTCAGGGTGATCCGATCCCCGCTCTCCAGGGTGTGTATCTCCCCGAAGTAGCTGTTGGCCCCCCGGTTATGGGCCGCGAGGGAGACGTTGCCATTCCAGATGCTGGTGTTGGTGAAGTGGCCCGCTCCCTTTTTCAGCGTGGCGCTGCCGGTGCCCTGGTAGATGTTCACTGTCAAGTCAATGGCCGGGATTTTCAGCGTTCCCAGACTGCCGTTGCTGTAATAGCTGTCCTCGGTCACTTCCGTATAGCCTCCGCTGGTGCTGGCAGTCCCACTGCCGGAGCTGGACGCGGCAAAGGTGGGCGGGGTGCTGGAGACAGATCCCACGGGTCCCGGCAGGACCACGGCCCCGCCGGAGGTGTTAGACCCGCCAGCGGAGGCCATGAGGGAAGGACTGTTCAGCGGCCCGCCCGCCGCAAGGTTGGGCGTCAGGAACTCACCGGAGTTGGGGAGATAGCTGGTCGGCGTCCCAAAGCCGGGCGGGATCAAGGCGCTGTTCTTGCTCTTGTCCGTGTTGGGGTCCTCCCGCTCCCGGATGGTATCACCGGCGCTGGTAGGCATCCCGAAATCCCCGGTAGAGGGGCTGTCAAAGGTATATTCCAGAGCACTTGCGGAAATAGAAAGAGCCGCCAGCAGACAGCAGGCGGCCAGCAGCGTGATCAAGCGTTTCTTCATTACACATACCCCCGTTTCTTATTCTTGTAGTATTTTGTGAGCTTCCAGCCCCCAAAGCCAGCAGCCCCCAGCAGCGCGGCCAGGGGGATCAGCAGGACGGCCTTACCCGCGCCGCCGCTCTCCGTCAGCTCCGCCCCGCCGGTCCCGGCGTCATCCTTCCCGATTTGCGTCTCACCGTGAGACGCAAAAACGGCGGTGTAGATCACGCTGTCGCTGCGGGTCCGGGTGACTTCTCCCTTGTACTCCACGGTCACATTGTACCCGGTGGCGTACTTCCCCGTGGCGGTGCCGGAGTAGGTAGCGGAGGCGTTGTAGTACCCTCCGGCCTCCTGCCACTGCACGTCCGCCAGGGTCAGGGTCCGTCCGCCGTCCGAAATCGTCTTGGGGATCAGAGACGCATCGGCGTCGGAGAGATTGGGATAACTCCGGGCGGCGGTGACGGTGCGGGAGCTGGTCTTGTAACCCGCCGCCTCTACTTTGATGCCGGGGTAATCCGGGGCAAGGACGCCGGAATAGCCGTCCTCGGTGGTGACTTCCAAGGCGGGCTCCAACTGCTGGATGATCTCCGTCATGTTGTCCGTGGAGCTCTCCACCGTGACGACCTCGATGTGTTCTTTGCTGTCTGTCTCGCTTTGATCGTTTTTCAGCACGTCCAGCAGGGTATATGTCCTGCCCTCCCGCTGAAAGTCCCCGGTGGGGATGGCGGCGGGGTCGTCCCGGCGGGTCAGATAGTAGACCTTCTCGATCCGGTGGACGCCGTTTTCCTCGGTCTCCCGGACCTCGGCGGGATAAACAGAGGAAGGGGCGGGAATGGCCGTAACCGCTGTTTCGTTCTCCGGTTCAGCGGCCAGGGCCGCGGGACACAAGGCCAGCGCCAGGACCAGCGCGGCCAGGGCGGGTGCAAAGTGCCTCCAGGTTCGTTTCATTCGCAAAACCTCCAATTTTAATTCAGGGTAGGCCAGGGGGACCGTTGGTCCTCCCGGCCGGAAGGGGAAAAACCGCTTCCCAGGATAGCAAAAGCCGCCTCCTGGCGGCTTTTGGGGTGTGTTCCCCTTGATTGCCGAAAACGCCGGCGGGCGCTGTCTGTCAAGGCCCGGCCAGTCCTCAGACTGGCCGGCTCGCGGGCGATTGCGCCAGCAATCGTCCGGCCTTGACTGACAGGGACCGGCGGCGTACCCTCCCAGGGGGGAACACACCCGAATATTGCAGCCTTATCTTCTGCCGTACTGGCGGGACGTTTTCCGCTCCTGCTGGCGGGGATTCAGCTTCTGATCCAGGCCGTCTCCAATCTTCCGGGCCGTTCCCCGGAGCTGTTCCAGAGCCTCCCCGCGGTTGACTGCGGGATAGCCGTCATAGAGGATGTTCACATACTTGGCGTCCGGGGGGCTGCACTCCACGCCAAACCGGCGGCATACCATGTAGCCCACGCTCTCGGCGTCCAGCTTGTAAAGCTCCCGCTTGTAGCCCTTGTTGTACCCCCGCTCATGGGCGCGGGCATAGGCGATCTCCGTTGCCAGGGCCGCAAACACCGCCGACGGCTTCTGATCCGGGTTGATGTAGATGGTGTAGCTGGCCTCGTCATAGAAGGCCGGGGAGGAAATCTCCTTGTCCTCCGCCAGCGCCACGGGGGACTGGTCCATGAGGGCGGTTAAAGCCGCCATCATCCGGGGGCTTTTGTCCGTGAGGACTTCCGCTTCCCGCAGGGGCCTGCCGCTGGTCTGGCTCACATCGTAGTAGTAACCCATGAAGTAGCCCCGGCGCTTGGGGTCCCTGGGGGGAAGGTACACCTTCGCGCCGTTGTTCATGGCCTCGTCCAGAACGTAGCGGCCCTGGTCATGCCAGAAATCCGTGGTGCCGATCCTGGTGGCCTCCGGCATCTGGACTATGGTCAACGCCACGTTGCCCACGCTGCACCGGATGTTGTCTGCCTGCAAGGCAAGGTACTGCCGGTAGCGGTCCGGCTTGGTGGTGATCTCCTCCAGGGCCCCATCCCGCATGTAAGAAAGGCTCTCCCGTTCGGCCCGAAGCTCTGTCACTCTGGCCTCGTCCCGGGCGGTCTTGCCCTTGAGAATTTCGCTGATACTCGGCATAAAAATAATTCCTCCTTCTCTGGTTATCGTGTTTTGTCTCTGATCTTTTCCCTGGAACGGCTCTCCGCCATAGCCCGCAGCCCCTCCAGCCTCGCCCGCACGGATTCCTTCATCTCAATATCCGGCCCGGTCATCTGGGAGGGATTCAAGCCACTCCCGCGCTCGGGCGAGGACCTCTCTTGTGGAGCAGGGGCTTTCGCTTTTTTTGGCGGTTCGCCCTCCTGGGTCTGCTGGGGAACGGGATAGCCCAGGGCGATCATGACGGCGTTGAGCTGGGCGGCGTAGTTCTGGTTGGAAACTACATTGATCATGCCGCTCTCGTTCCCTTTTTTCTGGGCGAAAAAGTACAGGATGCCGTACTCCTTCGCCAGCTTCTTGAACTTCCGCATATCCTCCTTTTTCAAGGGGATGACCTCGGCGGGGGCCGGGTCTCTGGCCAGCCGTTTGGCGGTGGTCTTGCCGATGACCTTGTTGTCCTGGCGCTGTAAGGCCAGCAGCAGCGCGGCCACGTTCTTCATGGCGGACCCCGCCAGCTTCACGGCGCTCTCTGTCGCCTGGATTCCCTCCTTGACCACCAGATCGGCGGCCTCGGCGCTTACGTCCATTCGCTCACTTCCTTTCAAATTTCTTGATTCTCCGGTCTTTCTCCGGCGCGGGGGCCTCCTGTTCCCGGCAAAGCCGGACCTGCTGGCGGACACGGGGGATATCAAGCGCTTCGCCGCTCGGCTCAGCCAGGCCTATCCCCCGGCGGAGGGCTCCGCCGCGGTCTTCATGGGCCACGGCACCGATCATTTTGCCAACGCGGTCTACCCCGCCCTCCAGACCGGCCTGCGGCTGGAGGGGCGGGAGGACCTGCTGGTGGGCACGGTGGAGGGCTGGCCCTCCCTGGAGGACGTCCTCCGCCAGCTGGCCCCGGGCGGGCCCCGGCGCGTGACGCTGGTTCCGCTGATGCTGGTAGCCGGGGACCACGCCCGCAGCGACATGGCCGGGGACTGGAAGCCCCGGCTGGAGGCGGCGGGCCACACGGTCCGCTGCACCCTCACCGGCCTGGGAGAACTGCCCTGGGTGCAGGAGATGTACCGGGAGCGGTTCGCGGAACTGCTGAAAAGGACGGAAGAATAACGGATAGGCGAAAATGAGAGGGACCTTCGGCGCAATGCCGGAGATCCCTCTCATACTGTTTGAAATATTACTTTTTCCGCCTGCTGTTATGTTTGCGCTGCCCTCATAATCCCGGGCGGTTTATATAATTTTTCAAGATCTGCGCCGCCTGGGCTCTGCTGGTCGATTTTCCAGGGGCCAGATAGCCGTCGTCAAAGCCATTGATTATGCCCTCTGCAACGGCCCAGCGCATGGGCTCCAGCGCATAAGGGCGGATTGCCTCCCCATCGCAGTACGCGCTTATATCCGCTTTGGCGCCGACGTCGCCGCCCTCAAAAGCCGTATAGCGGTATAGAATGGCCGCGAGCTGCTCACGGGTGACAATATCGTTGGGGCCAAAGCGCCCGTCGCCGTAGCCATCCACGATGCCATTGGCGGCAGCCCAACTCACCGCGGCAGTATACCATTGCCCTGCGGGTACATCTGTGAAAGCGGAGACGCCTGCGGCAGGTTCGCCGTTCAAGCGGTAGAGGATTGCGACGACCATTCCGCGGGTAGTGGCAGAATCAGGTGAGAACAAGTTTGCGGAAGTGCCGTTCATGATGCCATTTTCCGATACAAACCGAACCGCATCATAATACCAGCTCTCCCTTGCGATATCCGAATAGGGACTGCTCCAGACCGCCTCCGCTGGCCGGACAGGCGCAAAGACGGCATCCACTGTCACCGCGCCATCGGGCATGGTGAATGTGTACGTTCCATCTCCCGCGCTGGTAAGCGATACTTGCCGGCTTTTATGGTCAATAACCGTCAGATCGCGCAGCTCATATCCGCTGTCCGGAATCACTGTGAGCGTCACGGCTGTGCCCTTGGCCGCAGTGGCAGGCGACGCCGCGACGCGTCCGCCATTTACACGGGAGGGAACCGATACGCGGTAGGAGACAGCCCCTGCAGCGGCATCGGGATAGACGCTGCCGCCGGGAATAAAGGGAGTCCCCCCTTCGTCAGGAAGGATGGGGTCGGGCGCGCTGCCGGAAATGACAGAAATCTGGCAGGATGCCGATCTTCCATTGGCGCTGAAGAACGTAATTTCCGCCGCGCCTTCCCCGCAGGCGGTGACCGTGCCGTGTTCATCCACTTTGGCAACCGTTGGGTTAGAGGATATCCAATTGCCGTCGGTTCCCGCCTCTGCGGGAGCCACGGACACGGTAAGCCGCGCTGCTGCACCCGTTCGGAGGCTCAGGCTGCTCTGGGACAGGGCAACCGTCTGCGCATAAAACGTTGTGGCGACATTCTCCACAGGAGCCAGCGCGCCATCATCCCCGACAAGGTAGAACCCCTTGTCGGCCCCGGCGGAGACAAGCGCCAGCGCGGCATCGGACAGGAGGACGCCCTCCGTTCTCTGCTCGCTGATCAGGCTGCTCTCGCTGCTGTCGTATTGGCAGACCGCCGCAGACACCGGCTCGTCACTCCGCACCTTCACCGTACAGCCTTCATTGAACAGATACAGCAGCGCATAGGCCGCCTCGCCCGCTGCCGCTTGATAGCCGTAATAGTAGCCGTACTCCGTATGCTGCGTGTTGTCCGCCGTATTGGAAAAGCCTCCGTCCGTTGTTAATAAATTTCCGCCTTCATCATAAATCTCCACTGTGGACGTCCCCTCCACCAGAACCAGCCGCGTGGCATCCAGGCCGGCGCTTCTCGCAGCCTGGGCATCCATGTCCGCCGGCGCGGCGGCCGCACGGGGTTTTGGGACATCGCGCATCAGATCCTTATAAATGACTTCGGTTTGGGTGCAATCCTCGTTGGCCCAGGCGACAACGACGGGGCAGGGGGACCAGGCGTTCCGGAACCGGCTGACCCCAATGCTCCGAATTCCGTCCGTAATGCGGATGGCGGAGGGCTCCTGAGGATCAGATCCGGCAGTGATGCTGTTTTTGTTCCAATTGCGCAGGAAAATGACATCCAAGCCGGCACAGTCAAAAATCACCGTGCTGCCGCAGTCCTCATCGATCAAGTAAATGTCGCTTCCCCCCTGGCCCTCCAGGATATTGGGGCCGCCGGGGCCGGGGACCAGGATGTCGCTGACAGCGTAGCCGGACAGGCAGTCGCTTCCGCCCCCGCCAAACTGATGGTTGCTTACAAAGCTGTCCGTCAGCATAGAGGGCGCGCTGATGCGGTCGTTCCCCGTTGTGCCCAGCTGGACGCGGCCGCGGTCGAAAATCCAGTCGCCGGCAACACTGATGGCGACGCCCGCCAGGTTTCCTTTCAGCATATGGGCTGCGGCCCCCTTCAGCATAGCGACATAGTCCAGAATATCGTTGCTCCAGCGGGCGTTACAGGTATATGTTCGAACCATGTCCCCCATCTCATAGCGGCCCTCCCCGGAGGGATCGCACGTCAGGAAAGAAAGCTGGTGGTGAGAACCCGCGCACTCTTTCTCAAAATCTGACAAATCATTGGAATCCCTTGGATGCAGGCTGCGGTAGGTCACCATGGGATAGTAGCTGCGTTTTTCCGCTTGGATCAGGTCCCCTCCCCAGGAGACGCCTACTTCATCCGTAAGATTGACAAAATTGAAAGCATCCACGCCTCGGAATGCGCGGATATCCGTGAAAGACTGCCAGAACGCGGTATCCACGATGTGTCCTACCGCGCCATCGATCGGATAGGCCCGCGCACCGGTGCAGATGGATACGTAGGCCGCAAGGGAACCGCCCAGAGAATGGCCTGTCAGGACAATATTTTCCTCGCCGACTTCGCGCGCGATTTCATTGTAAAATTGCAGCGCGTATTTGAACTGGTCGCCGAGGATATTGCGCAGGGCAAAGTCCATGTCCGTAGACCAGTCGTTGTCGGATCCAAATGAGGGGTTGATAAAAAGATGCGCGATCACCGCGCCAATGTCCAGCCCCTGGCTGCCTCGGTAAGAAATAATGTATTTCCCGTCCGGGGACCGGAAGCATACGCCGTAAAATCCTGACGTGCGGTTGTCGTCAAAATCGTCATAGACGGTATACCTGCCCACTATATCGCGGTAAAAGGCTGCATATGACCCCAGGCCCTTGCCATCTACCGTCCAAATGACATCCCCGCCCTTATTCGTCCACTCCATGTTTTTTTGATCGTTTACAAAGCTTTCAACGGTTTCCCCGTAGTATTGAGAGCCAAATGTGCTGTAGCTCAGCTTGGAGAGGGCCGTCATGCTCATAACCAGGCTGTCGTTGTCCAAAACCGCCTCGATTGGTTCGCACCCGTCGCGCCACGCAACCGGATATTTATCACGTTTATCGCCGATCATAAAGCTCCACTCAGCCGGATCTGTTATTTTATAGGACTGGTCGGTTTCCTTGAAGCGCAAAAACCCATCGTCCAAAGTCACATAATACCAGGTCATTGGACTCAGATCCAGATTATTCGATATGGTTTTGATTGACAGCGTATGCGACGTCGGATAGGAGAGCGAGGCGTCGCCGCTCGGCTGGTTGGGGTCGCTCGACATTCCGTTGCGGCGGAGGGCATAGATCTCCCGGCCTGAACTCTGATCGTAGATATGCAGCGTCCCCTTGCTGAAATCAAACCCCTCGATCTCATGGCTGAACACCAGATCCAGCTCCAGATAGGAGGCGCGGTAGGGAATTTCCTCCAAAACGGCGGGAGATCGGGAAATCAGCTCGACCTCTATCAAAGGCGTGTCGTCGCCATAATGTATGGTTGCCTGATTGAAAATTTCCATATCATTGCGATCAGATTTTTCAATCCTTTCCCACGCTGCCGCCGATCCGGCATAATAGATGTCCTTTAAAGGAACCTCTCCCAGAAATATTGAAATGCCATCTCCCATTCTCGTCAGGCTCCTGGGAAGGTAAAGTGTAGTAAGTTTGGGGCATTCCCAAAACGCAAGGTTCGAAATTTCTTTAACGCCTTCGGGTATTTTAAGGGATTCCAGAGCGGCGCAGTTCCAAAAAGCGCCGTCCCCTATTACTTCAATACTAGGCGCAAGATTCACTTCGACTAAATTCCTGCAATTGAAAAATGTATTACTTCCCATATCGGCCGCACCATTCTGGAAGGTGGCGGTTCGAAGTTGATAGCATGATTGAAAGACGTTGTGGCCCATTTGAATAACCGTTGCGGGAATACTGACAGCCGTTATACCGCTGCCTGCAAAAGCGTAACTGTCGATAACCTGCAAACCGTAGGATAAAGTAATGGCGCTTAATTTTATGCTATCTTCAAATGCGTTTTTACCAATTCTGGTAATGGTGCTTGGCAAAATTACATCTTCTAACGAAAAGCAGTCTACAAACGCATAATTTCCAACGCTGGTTACCCCAGCAAGAATGTGAACGGTTTTGATCTTTGAAGCAAGGCTGTTATCGGGATCAGGGGCTGTCCATGGGGCGTGCACGGTGTCTCCTGCCACCAGTTCGTAATCTGTCATCGGCCCTTGTCCGCTGATCGTCATCGTCCCTTCACTGTCGAGACGCCAGGTAACATTTTCTCCGCAGCTTCCGGAAGCCACTTCAAGGCTTTCGGCCCGCGCCGCCTCCGGCAGCATCGCCAGCGCCATGACGGCCGCCAGCAGGCCGGATAAAAATCGCTTCTTCATCCTTCTTCTCCGGAGAGTTCCGCGCCGCGGTTCCCTCCGACTCCTTTCCCGGTCAATTTTACAGGCAGATTGTACCATACCCAGTCCCAACACCGGACGCCTCCTGCAAAACTGGTCAATAAATCGGCGTAAACGGTTATGTATCCCGCCGGTTTTCTTGCAAAACAGGGCGGCTTCTGCTATAATACGGGTAAAAGGGGGGATTGAATGCATATCGCAGTATGTGATGACAATCGGGACGTATTGGCGCAGCTGGACCATCAGCTGCGGCTGTCTCCCCGGGTAGCGGCCGTCAGCTGCTTTGCCAGCCTGGATGATTTCCTCCGCTCTGTGGAGGGCGGGCGGCAGTACGATGCCATACTGATGGACATCGACTGGTTCGGCTGCAGCGAGGGGATTGATGCGGCCGAAAAGCTGGAGCGGCTTTCTCCCAGGACCAGGGTGATTTACGTTACCGGTTACAGCGGCCGGTTCTCTCAGCAAATTTTCCTGCGCAGGGCCAATCTCAGCGGCTATCTGACAAAGCCTGTGGACCAGGCGCTGCTGGAAGCCAACCTGGAGAAGGTCGCCGACAGCCTTATCCTCCAGGAGGAGCCGGCCCTGGTAATACGCAGCCGGGGCAGCGTGCTGCACATCCCCTTCCGCGAGATCGCTTTCCTGGAGGGCCGCGGACATAACGTCGTTATCCACACGCCGCAAGAAACCTTTGAAATATACGAACGGCTGGAATCGATGCAGAGCTCCCTGCCGCCGGACTTTTTCCGCTGTCACAAGAGTTTTATCGTAAACATGCGCCATATCCGCCGGTTCCAACAGCCGGACATCCTGCTGAAATGCGGCGCGCTGGTCCCGGTAAGCCGGGCGCGATACGCACAGGTCCGAGACGCCTATTTCCGATTCATGGGCCAGACTTTTTAAGGAGAATACGTTTATGCTGGCTCTGATCTTTCAACTGCTCCTCATGCCGGTCCTGGCAATGATTATTTTTTACGCCTTCATGTCCCGCGTAGCGCCCCTCGGGGAGGGATGGCTCTGGAAAATTACGGTTATCCTGATAGTTATGGTCGCGGCGGGCCTGATCAAGCTGTTATGGGGGATCTTCTCTCCCGCTAGTTATTGGGTCCGGCTGGCGGCGATCCCGATCATGCTGGTAATTTCCCCCCTCTGGATCTTCCAAGGTCCTGTTTGGAGGCGGCTGGTTGTCAATATGCTGCTTTACTGCTCTCAAATGTTAGGAGAAGCGATTACCGTCCAACTCCTCTTCCCCATGGATACGGCGAAAAACGTGGATGCGTTCTTCGCCCAGATGTCCCCGTCCCAGCTTCTGCTATACGCCGCGCTGAGCCAGGGGGGCTGCGTCATCCTTTACAGCATCGTCGTCATATTGGCCCGCTCTCTGATTGCCCGGCGGTTTTCCCTGATCTATTTGCCGGTCTTTTTCCTGCCCTGCAGCCTGTGGGGGATGATGATGGGCCATTTTTCAGATTTTGCCCCCTGGGTCTGGTTTCTCTGCATCTGCCTGGGATGTGGAGCGACCATAATTCTGCTGTACTACATCATCTCCCTGGAAGAGAAAGATATACTGAAAGAGAAGGTGCAGGAGCTGCGCCATACCATTGCGTTGGAGCAGGCCCACTACCGCACGGTGGAGGAACGCCAGGAAGAGCTGGCGCGCATCCGTCACGATTTCAACAACCATCTTTCCGCTATCGGCAGGCTGGCGGAGGCCGGGGAGATGGAGGATGTCCGGCAAATGATCATGAGGTTAAAGGAGGATGTCATTTCTACCCAGGGGGTCACGTACTGCCCGATCCCTGTGGTCAACGCGGTGCTGGCGGAGAAAGCCCGGGCCTGTAAGGAACGAAACATTGCGCTTGCGGTGTCCCTGGAGATTCCCCGCGGCCTGTCCGTGGAACCGCTGCACTTATGCAGTATCTTCGCTAACCTGCTGGACAACGCCATCAACGGAGCTGCGGCCTCCGGACAGGAACAGCCGGAAATTACGCTCAGCACCCGCGCGGGCGGGGACTATTTATTCATCAAGACGGTCAACCCGGGAATCGCGCCGGATATATCCGGCG
>OFGA01000748.1_pt1 | contig 25064 bp, 19 predicted proteins | sample 1521471 | NCBI WGS metagenome assembly OFGA01 (sample SAMEA3504086, study PRJEB24116) | mouse gut metagenome | biome: mouse gut; feature: mouse-associated habitat; material: faeces | place: Denmark | collected 2011 | reverse complement strand
GGCTCCTGCCGCTTCCCTGGCAATGCCGATAACACTGAAGCAGTCCACGCGGTTTGATGTAATTTCGTATTCCACGGACACATCATCCAGGCCAAGATACGAAACCGCATCTGCACCGACAGGCGCATCGTCTCCAAATACATAAATGCCTTCTTCCGGTGCCTGCGGGTACATATCCCTGGAAGAACCCAGTTCCTCTATGGAGCACATCATGCCATTGGATTCCACGCCGCGCAGCTTTCCTTTTTTAATCGGAATGCCGCCCTCCGTCTTTGAGCCGTCATGCCCGCCAGCCACGCGCCCGCCGTCTAATACGACCGGAATCTTCTGCCCCTGTGCCACATTCGGAGCGCCCGTTACTATCTGAACCGGCTGCTCTCTGCCGATATCCACCTGGCAGACAACCAGCTTGTCCGCATCCGGGTGCGGTTCTATGTTCACAATCTGCCCAATCACAATGTTTTCCAGGTCTTTGTCAAAAGCTTCGTACCCTTCTGCCTTTGTGCCGAAAAGCGTCATTGCATCGATATATTCCTGCGGGGAAACGTCCAGCCCGGGAACCATGTCTTTTATCCATTTTAATGAAGTGTTCATTTTATTTCCTCCAAATACTGCATTCTATTTGTAACAGTTCAGGCAGGCTGAATGTTACTTCTGTTTTCATCTCTTAAAACTGTGCCAGAAACCGGTCATCATTCTCATACAGAAGGCGCATATCATCTATCTCATATTTGAGCAGTGCAATCCGTTCCAGTCCCATGCCGAAAGCAAATCCTGAATAAACCTGAGGGTCAATGCCGCTCATCTTCAATACTTTCGGATGAATCATGCCGCATCCTAAAATCTCAATCCAGCCGCTGCCCTTGCAGAACCGGCACCCCTTGCCGCCGCATTTAAAACAGGTCATATCCACTTCCGCGCTCGGCTCCGTAAACGGGAAATGGTGCGGGCGGAATTTTACCTGCGTATCTTTGCCAAACAGCTCCCTTGCAAACTCTGCCAGTGTGCCTTTCAAGTCCGCAAAGGTAATGTTTTTATCAATCACCATGCCTTCAATCTGATGGAACGAAGGCGAATGGGTTGCATCCACTTCATCCGAACGGAATACGCGTCCAGGCGCAATCATGCGGATTGGCAGCGGGCGGGTTTCCATCGTCCGCACCTGAACCGGGGAAGTCTGGGTACGCAGCAGTATTTTGTCCGTAATGTAAAATGTGTCCTGCTCGTCCTTGGCCGGATGGTCAGCCGGAATGTTCAGCGCTTCAAAATTATAATAATCGTATTCAATCTCAGGGCCTTCCACTACCTCATAGCCCATGCCGATAAAAATACGCTCGACTTCTTCCAGTGCAATCGTATTCGGATGGCGGTGCCCGATGCGGTTTTTCTTTGCCGGAAGGGTTACGTCAATGACTTCCTGTTTCAGGCGGAAATTCAGCTCAGCCGCCTCAAGCTTTTTCTTTGTCTCATCCAGCATTTCTTCAATTGCCGCCCTTGTTTCATTTACCAGCTGTCCGACTGCCGGGCGTTCTTCCGGCAGCACGTCCTTCATGCTCTTTAATACAGCCGTAAGCTCTCCTTTTTTTCCAAGAAATGCGACCCGCACTTCGTTTAACTTTGAAAGCTCCTGTGATGACTGAATCTGGCGCATCGCTTCTTCCCTGATTTTTTGCAGTTTGTCTTTCATTGCAGATTCTCCTTATTCATTCAGCTATAGATATCGAAAATAAATTTTTACATAAAAAAACTCCATCCCCCAAAAAGGGACGAAGCTGCTCCGCGGTACCACCCTGATTCCCGGCTTTCCAGCCAGGCACTCTGCATGCGTAACGTGCATAAACGTTCCAGGCTACGCATGTACAAGACGTACACTTCCCCCGGACTGCTCCAGTGTGAAATCCCAAAATCCCCCGTTCTGGAAAAAGCTCTCAGCGCCTCACTTCTTCTCTCTGTCAGTGGAACTGGTTTCTGGGCGCGTTCTGGCAAACAGCCGGAACAGCCACCTTCGCTGCATTTGAATTATGTTCTTTTCAGGATTTTTTTATTATAGCGCAGTCTTAGCGGATAGGCAAGAAAAATTTTCAATATTCAGGCTTTTTTAATCGAGAAAAATCGCTTTGCTGCTGCAAGAGTAAGGACGAGGATGTTTTTGAATATGTCCTGGGCCGGACTATGAGTCCAGCCATGATTTCCTGTTATTTTTGCAGCCCCAAGTCAGCATAAGGAGCAAAGCGATACTGACATTTCGGGCCAGACTGTCCTGAAACCGTTTTTTGTGGCTGTGCGCCGGTGGCGCGCGTCCAGCACCGGCCGCAGCGGCAGCCTTTTCTCCCCTAAAATACTAGTGCTCCATCCGGGTCTATTGCTGTTTTTATGGCAGTTTGCGATGTTTTAATCTTTTAACAGTTCAATTACATCTGAAATATCGCAGTCTAAGGTTTCGCAAATCTTCGTCGGCGTTTCCATACTGATATGCTTTCCCTTTCCCATGCTGGCAATCATATTATTTCTTTATATCGTTTGCAGGCCCTTGTACACGGATATTTGTTAGGAATTATAGGGATACAGCCTGGCTTGGCTATTTTTTCTTTCTCCTGCTGTGCAGCCTATCCCAGTACGCTTCAATCTCCTTATAGTAAAACCCGTTAATCTCCGCACAAAACAGCAGGATGTACATACAGAAATATATCCAGAACATGGTCAGCACAATGGTTGCCAGGGAGCCATACATGGAAAATCCGTTAAAGTACCCCACATACACCGACACGCCCATGGAAAATACATACCAGACTACGGTGCACAGCACTGCCCCGGGCAGCTGGTTATGGAAATTGATTTTGCGCCCGGTCACGGCCTTGCGGTCTGGCAGGGAATGGAAGGCCATCATGACAATGAGTATCATAATCGGCGTGATAATCAGGATGCGGAAATCCAGTATCTGCGATACAATATTCCCTATAACTGGCAGGTAATAAATCAGGACTTCTTCCAGCGAACGCCCGAATACAAGCAGCACAAGGAACGTCACAATCGCCACAAGAAAGCTGAACGTATAAAAGACAGCCTTGATGCGCAGGATAAACCAGCTGCGTTTTTCCACAACCTCGTTGACTTCGTCCAGGCCGTCGGAAAGGTAATGCAGCCCTTTGGATGCCGACCAGATGGCAATGACCGCCGTTGTCGACAAAATGCCCGCGGATTCGGAATACACTTCATCCAGAACCGTGATAATGACCGGTTCCAGGTAATCCGGCAGGTACTGGTGCACCCACTGCAGCAGCATGGCTTCCGAAATCGGCGTATACTGAATCAGCGTAATAAAAAACATGATTAACGGCACCAGAGACATCATAATAAAAAATGCTGTCTGGGCTGCGCATGCACCGATATTGTCCCTTTTACATTTATCCATTAACCGAATTCCGTCTAAAACTACCCGCTTCATGGCCATTCCTTTCCCACGCGTGATTGATTCTGTATGCCCGAAAGCCTTTCAGGCTGCTTTCCTGATTTCCGCCCCGTCATAGAAAAATTTTAATATATCCTGATAGCTCCATCCTTCTTTTGCCATGCCGGATGCCCCGTACTGGCTCATGCCCATGCCGTGCCCGTTTCCGCCGCCGGAAAGCACATAGCGCCTGCTTTTTTTATCATATTCAATCGCAAAAAAAGAGCTTGGAAGAAACCGTGCTGCTGTGTCCTTTGTGCCGTCCGCATAGGAAATCTGCTCCATGGCGCATCCAAGGACAGCACGGATGTTATATTCGGACTGAATCACAGCCCTGCCAAATTCAAATGTAACAGACAGCTCCAAAACGGCACCCGATTTTCCGCGTCTGGCGCAGGATATCTTTTTTATCCCGCCGAATCCTTTTAAAGAAGTGACTTTTTTCGGCTTTTTGCCAGATGTCAGGTAAAAGCTGAAATTATCCGGGTTCACCTGATACCGCTGCTGGATTTTTTCCTTTAATTCCTTTATGCAGGAGCTGAATTCCAGCCTTGCCTGCCACCGGTAATAGCGGCTGCTGCTGTCATAGGTTTTCGTTTTATCTGATTTGATATGCTGCCGGAATGTCTTTTCATCGGACAAATCCGGCTTTTTTGCGTTTTTTTTCATGTTCAGGGACTTAAACTTTAAATAAGGATAAGCATCTTCATCCTGATTCCAAATCTCCATCGTCGATGTATAGCCATGGGAAGATGAAAAATAATAAGCATTTACAATCTCATCCTGCACATACATGATTTCACCGGCTGTTTCTTCCACTGCCGTCACATCTTCTTCACTGATATCGGATTTATTATATACCTGATAGTTGGTGCTGTCATCAATCTGGGCATGATACGCTTCATAATCACCGGCCTGCATCTGCCGATAGACATAGCTCCTTGCACAGACTGCCTGGGCTTTTAATGCTTCGGTTCCAAAGGAAGACGGCATCTCGCTTGCTGTAACAGAATACAGGTATTTTTCCACCGGTACTTTATTTACCACATAGCAGCCGTCTTTATCACGGTACACGGTCATGCTGCCATAATATCCTTTCGAAACCGGACTGCCTTTTTTATCCGTCAGACATATCCTGCCATCCGCCTTTTTCGGGGTTACCGTGACAGAACCGCCCTTTTTCAGTTTCAGCTTCTTAACCGGTATGACCTCATCTTTTCCATATGAGGCCTTTTTCTTTTTATTGCTCTGCTTTGCACTGCATCCGCTGTCACAGCTTAAAAAAACCTGGTCATAGTGAATGCTGCCGCTGTTTAAAATCAATACCTTTACCGATTCCGGCAAAGACACGGCTGCCTGCTTTGTGTCCGGTTTTTCGTTTTCTGCTTCCTGGATATCCTTTACACGGGTTATCCTGCCATCTTTGATGCACAGCGTACAGGACGCACCCGAACGGACCTCCTGCGGGCTTTTGGATGCAATCTCATATTCACGTTTTTGATACGCAAATCTGGTCTTCCGGCTGCCGGCAGACTGGATGACTGCTCCGCGCAGGGCAATTGTTTTTTCGGACTTGGATGCTATGCCAAGCACGGTCTGGCCCATCAGGTAAGCCTGATATGTATAAAACGGCTTTAATTGCAGGGAATCTGTCTTCATATGCAGTTCCCCGTCCTGTGTCCGCAGCAGGCTTCCATCTTTATCCAGCAGCAGGATAGCCTGTTTCTGTACGGATTCTGCGGTGTCCAGGTAATCCAGGATACGCTCATAATATTCCATAAAAGCAGCACGTTCTAATTTTTCACTGCCGCCCTCAACCGAAACCGCTTCTGACAGGCCCATGCTGCGCACAAAATCCCGGAGCATCGCACGGGTAACCGGCGAACCGGCATCGTCTGCCCATTTCTGGGGCATTTCATCCATCAGAAAAGACATCAGGGATGCAAATTCCCCTTTCGATACATAATCCAGTTCGTTTTTTCCAGTGCTTTTCCCATTGATAAAAAAGATAAATGCAGCCAGAAGCCCTGCCACAAGCAGGCAGCCTGCGGTAACGCCTGCCCGGGATGCCGCCTGCCCCTGCATGCTGCGTCCGGTGCGGCTTTTTATGCTGCCCCTTCTTTTTTTCCGGTATTGTTTTACTTTTGCTGCTCTGTCCATTTCCACCTGTCCCATCTGATTCCTTTACGCGGCCGTTCAGGCAGGCTGACGGCTGCGTCCCTGCGATTGTGTCCTGCTCCAATATTTGTATGCAGCCTTCTGCTGTATTTATGACAAAAGACTGTAAAATACTGCCATCGCAGAACCATAAAAGAAGCTGCGGAAATGCAGCTTCTTTTATCATTCTATTACATTTTATCTTCCTGTGCTTTTCAAATGGTTCTGTTTTCTATTATCAGATTCTGTATTTTCAAAGTCAGCTTCTGTATTTTTTCATACCATGCATTTTCTGATGTTCTTTCCTGTTTTTCTTCTGTACAGTCCTGGTAATATCCGCCAGCAGCCTGCTTTTTGAGTTTTATCATAAAAAACCGTGCGGCTGGCATAAGGTGCTTTTCATGAAGCTTTTCTTTTGCATTTTTAAATTTCCTGATATTTCTGTATCGTATAAATCTTTCGTATCATATAGGTTGAGGAACATATCCTGCGGATATGACATGATACCGGAAACCTTCGTATCTGAAATCTGAAAGCTTCCTGAATTTATGCTGAAGCTTATGCGGAACAAAAGCTATCTGCCTTTTTTGTTATCTTTTGTACCTTCCCAGATGGGCTGTGCTTTTGTAGCTTAAGGTTCTTTTGTTCTTTATTCTTTGTATCAGGCTTTAACCGGATGTTAATCCTGTTTTCACCCGAATGATTCCGATTTTATCTTTCGTAAAATTTTCAGCAAAATTCTTTTCTTTTGTAAATGACTGAAATCGTCTTTTGTATCTGTTCTTTTGTATTTTGTATTCACAATCTTTTGTAATCATAATGGCCAGTATCTTTCGTGTCCTGAACAGATTCTTCTTTTGTAAAAGTACCCCCGAAATGCCGGTCCCACAATTTTGACTCCTAGCAAAGCTAGGTGGGTAACCTCAATGGTACTTCTGCCTTCCACTGCGTAATGATGGCCTGACATCCATCCCAAAATATTGGAATCCCGTAAAAGAAAATGTAGGTTCAAAATAGCAGGTTATCGCACACCCCAGGTAAATACTTTTATTGAAATTGATTATACTCTACTATGTGCAGTATTGCAACAATTATTTACATACAGCATGATGTATTTTATGGTATTTTTTCTAACTTTATCTTCTTTGCCGAAAAAAGCAGAATCCTGACGAAATTCAAACAAAAAACCTTGTCATTTTTAGGAAATTTATCCAAAAAACAGCATATGCTGTTACATGAACTTCCAGAAATGCAAGATTTTTGTAAATTTTTCACAAAATTTGTTAGCAAATCCTGCGGCATGATTTGCTGCAGGTTTTCGTCTTTTTTTGAACTCCTTAACGTAACGTTCACGTTAACTTCACGTAAAATGCAGACAGCAGTTCAGCCTGAACCCCCGCATGCATACAAGGGTTCAGGCTGAACTTGCAAATATTTCTCCTGAATACGGGAACATAAATCCGTCTCTGCTGTACGGATGCCTGAAGCGTATTCGAAAAATCCTTTCCGGGACATCCAGTAACGCTTTTTATCAAATCGGATATTTTATAATGTATTTGCCTGGTCTACTACCTTCTGGATAGCTTCTGCTGCATCTGCCGGAAGCTTGTTGAAGCCGCCTTCTTTTGTGTCCAGTTCCTTTACATTGTTCAGGCGGTCTGCCATGCGGGCTTTCATCTGGGAAACATAGTCCTTGTCACTTAAATTCGGAACAAAGCCTTCCCATTCGAAGATTTCAATATCTGTAAACGGTCCCCAAGGCTTAAATTCCGCTTTCTTTTCCACGATAGCTTCCAGAATGCCAAGCGTATCTTTCGGCTGCACTTTTTTGCCCATAAAGTCACCGGTGTTGATAATGTAGCAGTCTACGTTTTTCTCAGCAACCAGCTTCTTGAATTTCTCATAGTCATTTACAAGCGGGTATGTCCGGAACGGATTTGCATACGGCTCGATAACGAGTGCATTCGGGTCTACGCCAGGAGCAAGCCTTTCTGCGGTAGACCTCTTGGTAGCCAGTGTCGCGCCCATCACCGATGCGAGGGAAGCGCCTTTTAATTTTACAACTGGCGGCAGTGTCTGGTCTTTCATAATCCAGAAAATCGCATTCACCGGGCTGTCAATTTTATCCACGCGGTTCGGTGACCACAGCTTGGATTTGATTGCACGGCCATTGCCGTTACGGATATCTTCTGTTACCAGCACAACCTTTCCTTCATCATCCAGCGTTGCAGAACAGTTCTGTGCTGTTAACAGGAACTTGTTGTCTTCACATGCCGTCGGATAATCGGCTGTCTTGTCAAAGTAAGTCGGCTCTAATGCAATGGAAGCACAGGTATCGGTATTAATTACAAATGCATCGTCATGAAGTACTTTAATTGCAGGATATTTTCCGTCATGCCTTGCATGTGTCAGCGTAGACTTGCCGGAACCGGATAAGCCGAATACCGCTGCAACATATTTAGAGCCGTCATCCAGGGTATATTCTTTCTGTCCGCCGTGGCAGGAAGCATAGCCGTTTCTGTTTGCAATTGCCCATGCAAGCGTTAACGTGCCTTTTTTATGCTCGCCGAAATACCGCATGCCTAAAATAGCAGCGCAGTTTGTCTCTGTATTAAAGTAGCATAAGCATTTGCCGTCGCATACATCCGTCTGGTCTGAGCCTGTCCACTGCGGGTCAGAGAAAATATATACATCCGGCTCATTGCCATTGCCGACTGGCAGGGATTCTTTATACATCTTTGTATAAGTATCATTCATATACTGGAAGTTCAGCATCCAGTTGTAAAGAATGTTTTCTTCCCCTTCCGGAATCAGAAGATGTGCTTTTACCATAAATTCAGGGTCCAGGCCGATAAATACCTGTGCGTGGTACATATTTTTCCAGCGTGTGTCATATACCGCATCCATCAGGATTTTATCCAGCTTTGCACAGTCCGTGCCTTCCTTGCCGGTAATCCTTCTTGCAGCTGCATAACGGCCTGTAATGGAACCGTCATTAAATAACAGCACCTTAGATTCCGGTTCTAAGCCGATTTCCTCAGCCTTGTATACCGGCATGTCCGTTACAATGGTTCCAGGTGAATTTTTGGCAAGCTCATAAGCTTCCCTTAATGTATTGATTTTTATGACATTATTGCCATAAAACGGAGCTTCGATAATAGCCCTCGTATTTGTAACAGGCGAGCTGGCTTTCGGAAAGCCTGGCTTGTTTGGTCCGATTTCAGTTCTTGGATAAAAAGCTTTTGTTGACATTACTATTGCCTCCTTTAAACTTTGAATAGGATTAGGTTTCCCGTTGTAAAATGGGAAAATACACTAATATAAACTATACACTATGATATTTCTTTGTCAATCTTTTTTTGAAAATTCAGTAAAAATTCACAGCTGGCAAGGGCCGGTCAGCAGTTTCTGCGGCATTCCTGTTCCTGTCCCTGAAGATTCCTTAATTTTTTATGAAAAATATAAAAACTTACACAATCTTCACAATTTTCCTTGTTTTCCCCTTTTATCTTGTGTTAAGATAATCAGCAGACAGGAGGTATGTATATGAAAGAAAACGAATTTTCCCTTATCACGCCTGAAATCCAGCGGCTTGCTGACCTGAGCGCCGTTCATTTTACGATTGACCCTTCCCTGTACGGGAAATATGACGTCAAGCGGGGCCTTCGTGATATCAACGGCAAGGGCGTGCTGGTCGGGCTGACTGAAATTTCCGAAGTATGTGCCACCAAAAGGGATGGCGACCAGATTATTCCTGCCGACGGCGAGCTGTTTTACCGTGGTTACAATGTAAAGGACATTATTGCCGGGCTCGGGCCGGACAACCATTTTGGATTTGAAGAAAGCGCCTTTCTCCTGATTTTCGGCAAGCTTCCGACCGTAGCGGAATTGAAGGAATTTACCAGCCTGCTTTCTTTTTACCGCTCCCTGCCAACGAGCTTTGTACGTGATATTATTATGAAGGCTCCCAGCCATGATATGATGAATACGCTTGCCAGAAGCGTTCTCACGCTTTATTCCTATGATAATAAGGCAGATGATATTTCCCTGCCAAACGTGCTGCGCCAGTGCATGCAGATGATCAGCCTCTTTCCGCTGCTCTCGGTCTACGGCTACCAGGCATACCGCCATTACCACGACGGGGAAAGCCTGTTTATCCACAAGCCGCTGGCTGAACTGTCTACGGCGGAAACAATCCTGCATATCCTGCGCCCGGACAGCAGCTATACACCATTAGAAGCAAAGCTTTTGGATATTGCACTGATTCTGCATATGGAACACGGCGGCGGCAATAACTCGACCTTTACAACACACCTGGTATCTTCCTCGGGTACCGACACGTACTCGGTTATCGCAGCTTCGATTGGTTCTTTAAAAGGGCCAAGACATGGCGGTGCCAATATTAAAGTCGTCCAGATGTTTGAAGATATGAAAGAAAATCTGAAAGACTGGAAAGACGAGGACGAGGTGCGCGCCTACTTGAAAGCAGTCCTGAACAGGGAAGCGTTTGACCATGCAGGCCTTATTTACGGCATGGGCCATGCCGTTTATTCGCTGTCCGACCCGCGTGCCCGTATTTTCCGCTCTTATGTCGAACGGCTCTCAATTGAAAAGGGATTTACGGATGAATTTGCGCTGTATGCAATGGTAGAACGCCTTGCCCCGAAAGTCATCTCGGATGAACGAAAGATTTACAAGGGCGTCAGCCCGAATGTGGACTTTTACAGCGGATTTGTTTACCGGATGCTGGGCCTGCCGCTGGAGCTGTACACGCCGATTTTTGCAATTGCAAGGATTGCCGGCTGGAGCGCGCACCGGCTGGAAGAAATTGCCTATAACAGCAGGATTATGCGCCCGGCTTATATGAGCGTTTCAAACCGCCGGGAATATATCCCGATGTCGGAACGTGCCGGCGAGCTGTAACCAGATGCCAGTTTTTTGGATAACACGCCAGAGGTTTTTTATCTGACCTTTGGCGTTTTTTGCCTGTTTCAAATAAAATTGTACTTTTTTATCAATAATTCCAAATTTCTCATTGCATAATTTGTATTTATCTTGTAAAATTTAAACATAAGGATAGAAAAAGGAGTGTATCACTATGTTATTATCTGAAGCCAAAATTTTAATCGGGGATGATTCAATTCTGGCACGTAAACAATTAAAGGATATTTTATCCAGACTCGGTGCAACACATTATATAGAAGCTGCTAATGGTCAGGAAGCAATCGACAGCTTTAATGCGGAACCTGCGGATATTGTATTCCTGGATATTGTCATGCCAGTCAAAGACGGTGTCGAAGCAGCAAGGGAAATCATGCAGCAGCATCCCTCAGCAACTATTATTATCGCTTCCTCTATCGGTACAAAAGAACAGCTGAAAAATGCCATAGAAGCCGGAGCAAAGGATTTTATCCAAAAACCTTTCTCTGCCAGCAGTATTAAACGGATTATCGAAGCACGTTTCGAATGTTAAAAGAGGAGACAGTCTATGTATACACAATTTTTTGGGAATTTTCTTTTGTGCCGGAATGTTGTAACGCCGGAACAGCTTATTGAAGCAATTAACAAAGAATCGACAAGCCATATCAAATTAGGGACGCTGGCAATGTATCATAACCTGATGACCGCCAAAGAAATCGACGATGTCGTTGTTGCGCAGACACACGAAGACAAGCCGTTTGGCGAGCTTGCCGTTGAGCGCAAATACCTGACAGAAGACGAGGTAAACCGGCTTTTGTCGGAACAGAGCCCGGAATACCTTCTGCTTGGACAGGTTTTAATTGAGCAGGGCATTATTACAAACAGTGACTTGGAAGATTTAATTATTGATTATGAATCCGAGCACGAGATTTATGACCTCGACCTGCAGATTGACCAAAAGGAGCAGGTAGCAAAGCTCATCCGCCACTATTTCAAGCTGGACAGCCTGAACAACAGCGATATTTACGAATCATACCTGACACTGCTTTTTAACAACCTGATTCGCTTTATCGGGGCTGATTTTACGCCGCTGACGCCAGTCCTGTGCGAGGAATACGCCACACAGTTTGGCATTGCGCAGCATATTCACGGAAAATATGACATTATGACGGCCCTTGATATGAGCCGTGAAATGGCCGTAGAATTTGCTTCCCGTTATGCAATGGACACATTTGACGAATTTGACGAATATGTACAGGCTTCCCTGGAAGATTTCCTGAATCTCCACAACGGCCTGTTTACGGTAAATATGTCAAACAACAATTCCGTTGAGCTGCAGCTGGCACCGCCGGAAATACACGATGAAAACCTGGTTGATTTGCGCCAGGATGCTGTATCATACCTGTTTCCGGTGCTTTATCCGTTTGGAACCATCAATATTCTGCTTTCGTTCTAAGACAGTACGGGCAGCACGGAGAATTTTGAATGTACTATTTTTACATATAAAAGGGGCTGTCGCACTAAGCAAAATATATACAAGATATTGTATAGAAGGATGATTTATACCAGCTGTATCTTGTATCATTTTTCTTAATGCGGCAGCCCTTTTTGTTATGGCTGCTGCCTTAATTTATTCCAAGAAATCTGCGTACCACAAGCGGCATATCCCCTGCTTCGCATTCTTCGCGGTGCAGTACCGGTGCAGTGCGGATTTCCTCGACTGCCTGCGGAACCGGGACGCCAGAAAGCCTGCTCAGCTCGTCTGCCAGTTCAAAATCGCTCTGCGCGTCATTTCCCGGACGGACTGCGTCCATAACGCTTCTTGTAAATTTGAACGGGCTGGCCGTTGATGCGATGACCATTTTCGCATCGTCTTTGGTTTCTGCCTGGTATTTCCTGCATACGGCTGCTGCAACGGCTGTATGGGTATCGGCCACATAGCCTGTTTTTTCATAAAAATCCCGGATGGTCTGTGCCGTTTCCTGTTCACTGGCATAGTTTCCATAAAAGCTGTCCAATGCAGCCATCATTTCTGCGGTAATGCTGTATGTGCCGTCTTCTGCCAGCTTTTTCATATAGGCAGCATTTTCTTTCGCATTATTCCCCGCTATATGGTAAATGAGCCGCTCCAGGTTGCTGGAAATCAGGATGTCCATGGACGGCGACGAGGTCAGCATAAATTCCCGGTTTTTATTGTATGTTCCCGTTGCAAAGAAATCATAGAGCACCTTGTTTTCATTCGATGCGCAGACCAGCTTTCCGATTGGAAGCCCCATATGCTTTGCATAATAAGCTGCCAGGATATTTCCAAAATTTCCGGTCGGCACCGTCACGTTTATCTGCTCCCCTTGTGCAATTTCACCTTTTGCCAGAAGCCTTGCATATGCGTATACATAATACACAATCTGCGGCACTAACCGTCCGATATTAATGGAATTTGCAGATGAAAACTGGTATCCGTGTGCTGCCAGCTCGCGGGCCAGCTCTTTATCGGCAAACATCTGCTTTACGCCTGTCTGCGCCTGATCAAAGTTGCCATGAATGCCAGCCACGCAGGTATTTGCACCCTTCTGCGTGACCATCTGTTTTTCCTGAATCGGGCTGACGCCGTTTTTCGGATAAAATACGATGATTTTTGTCCCTTCCACACCGGCAAAGCCTGCCAGGGCTGCTTTGCCAGTGTCACCCGATGTCGCTGTCAGGATGACAATTTCATTCGTAACATGGTTTTTCTTTGCCGAAACCGTCATCAGGTGCGGCAGAATCGATAATGCCATATCTTTAAAAGCAATCGTTGCACCATGGAACAGCTCCAGAAAATAGACGCCGTCTGCACGGACAAGCGGGGCAATTTCTTCCGTGTCAAATTTGCTGTCGTAAGCTGCCTGAATGCAGTCCTTTAATTCCTGCTCTGTAAAATCGGTCAGAAACTGCTTCATGACCGTATAAGCCGTCTCCTGATAGGTCATTCCTGCCAGATCTTGCAAAGATACATCCAGGGCCGGAATCCGCTCCGGCACAAACAGCCCGCCGTCATCGGACAGCCCTTTCAGGATAGCCTGTGACGCCGTGGCTTTTACATCTGCATCTCTTGTGCTTGCATACATTAAATCCATGTTCTGCTCCTCTTTCATTCTGTAATGTTTTCCTATTTCAAAAAAATAACCGTGAACCTTCCTTATTATTATAAGCAAGATTCTGTTTTTGACAAGCCTTAATATTCATATTATAATAAAAAAGCTGTATCTGTGTTACAGTTCACAGCCTAACCGGCCGCGAACTGTAACGCATCCAGCCCATTGAAAAGTCGCCTGACGGCGAGGGGCTGGATGCACGCAACCGCTATTTTACTGGCCGAACGCCTTGCAGCAGGGTGCAAGGCACCGTGAATAGTAACGTATCTGTGTCACAGTTTTGGCTTACGATATTTTCCGGCCTGCAGCAAAACCGTATCAAAAAAGGAGCAGCCATGTTACCAGGCGTATTTCGTGCAGCAAAAAAAGACGGCAGCATCTATTACCGGTCAAATATTACATACCGCGGCAAGCATATCAGCCTCGGCAGCTTTGATTCGCAGCTGTATGCACACTATGCTTACCTGGAAGCGGGACGCCTTTTGCAGGATGCGCGGATTACGATAGATAATGCTGTTTTTTCCAGCTTTCTGCTGCATCATGAAAAAGTAGTTTCCCTGCTGAATTTCCGGGATAACCGCATTTATATCAAAAATCCGGTTTATATGTACCGCTCGTATTTTCATTATTACCTGACACCGGATGAAATCTATAAGTTTGACATCGATGACCTGTTTTATTTTTCCAGCCACAAGCTGCTCAAACGGGGCGGACGGCTGTATGTCAATGACTACGGCATGCAGGTAACCGTGCTTTCCCGCTACGGCATCCGGAATTTTGCTTCGGCCGGAAAAGATTATGCATTTGCAAACCAGGACCCTTTTGACCTGCGCTATGAAAATATCATAAATATCAATCCCTTCCATGGCGTCCGCAGATGCAGCCGCAACGGAACTGTTTTTTATGAAGTCTATATCCACATAAACGGGGACTGCCGGGCCGGCACTTATCCAACGCTGCGCGAAGCCGCAGTTGCCTATAACAAAGCAGCCGACCTGGCACGTGAGCATGGGATTGCAAAAAATTTTCCGAAAAATTATCTGGCAGAGCTTTCCGGCGCAGAATATGCCCGCATTTACGAACAGGCAGAACTTTGCGAAAAATTCAGGCAGTATTTAAAGAAAAAGCATTCCGAAACATCCTGAACCCCTCCCCCGCAGCAGCAGCTTTTAAACCAGCTGCTGTGGGAAGGGCTGCATGCCCCAGGCTTTTAATTCTGGTTGATATAATTTACAAGCCCCTCAGCTGCTATGATTTTCTGCATAAACGGCGGGAAAGCCTGTCCCTGAAATTCTTCCCCGGTTGTGATGTTGCGGATAATACCGCTGTCAAAATCCACTTCTATTTCATCCCCGGCAGAAATGCCTTCGGCTGCTTTCGGGCATTCAATAATCGGAAGCCCGATATTAATGGCATTGCGGTAAAAAATACGCGCAAATGTCTTGGCAATGACACAGCTGATGCCGGACGCTTTGATTGCAAGCGGTGCATGCTCCCTGGAGGAACCGCAGCCAAAATTTTTATCTGCAACAATAATATCGCCCTGATGGACATTTTTTACAAATCCGGTGTCAATATCTTCCATGCAGTGCAGTGCGAGCTCCTTCGGGTCTGAGGAATTCAGATACCTTGCCGGAATAATGACATCGGTGTCAACATTATCTCCATATTTAAATACATGGCCATTTGCTTTCATTTATTTTCCCTCCTCGTCTGGTCCTGCTAACCGGCCTTTGACTGCGCTTGCTGCTGCAACAGCCGGGCTGGCAAGGTAAATTTCAGAATCTACATGGCCCATGCGGCCGACAAAATTGCGGTTTGTCGTAGACACACAGCGCTCTCCCTGCGCAAGAATGCCCATATACCCGCCAAGGCATGGCCCGCAGGTCGGCGTGCTGACGATAGCTCCGGCTTCGATAAATGTGCGGATAAGCCCTTCTTCCATGGCATCCAGGTAAATCTGCTGGGTTGCAGGAATCACAATAACGCGGACTCCTTTTGCCACTTTCTTTCCTTTTAAAATTTCTGCTGCACAGCGAAGGTCATCCAGCCTGCCATTGGTACAGGAGCCGATAACGACCTGGTCAATTTTGATATCCCCGGCTTCATCAACGGTTTTCGTATTTTCCGGAAGATGCGGGAAGGAAACCGTAGATTTCAAAGTACTTAAATCAATGGTAATTTCCCGTTCGTATTCGGCATCGGCATCGGCTTCATATATCTTGTAAGGACGTCTGGAATGCTCCTTTATGTAAGATTCTGCCAGTGCATCCACCGGGAAAATGCCGTTTTTGGCACCGGCTTCAATTGCCATATTTGCAATGGTAAAACGGTCATCCATCGAAAGGCTTGCAATGCCGTCTCCGGTAAATTCCAGGGACTGGTACAGTGCGCCGTCTACGCCTATCATGCCGATTAAGTGCAGAATCAGGTCTTTTCCGCTGACATATCGATTCAGTTTTCCGGTTACAGTCACCCGGATGGCTGACGGCACTTTAAACCACGCTTTTCCGGTCGCCATGCCGGCTGCCATGTCTGTGCTCCCTACCCCGGTCGAAAAAGCACCGAGCGCGCCATATGTACAGGTATGCGAATCTGCCCCGATAATAACATCTCCTGCCACGGTTAGTCCCTGTTCCGGCAGCAGCGCATGCTCGATACCCATCTGCCCGACATCAAAATAATTCGTGATTTCATTTTTGCAGGCAAATTCGCGGACACATTTACAGTGCTCTGCGGATTTGATGTCTTTGTTCGGTACAAAATGATCCATAACAAGTGCTATCTTGTCTTTGTGAAATACGCCTTCCACCTTCATCTTTTCGATTTCGCGAATGGCAACCGGTGATGTAATATCGTTACCCAATACAAGGTCTAAATCTGCCTCAATCAGCTGTCCCGCTGTTACGGATTCTAATCCGGCATGTGCAGCCAGTATTTTCTGGGTCATGGTCATGCCCATGGTTCATTCCTCCTTTTTGGTTCTGTTTCTGTTTCTGCATAGAGTGTAACACAGATTCCGGTATAATGCTAATATATAATAAATATAGGTATCATAACTCAGGGTTATAACACATGTTCAAATATTTCTCCCAGCGTCATGCGAATATGCGGAAATGCCCTCAGGCAGATTTCTTCTTCTGTATTGCAGCATTCATCTTCCGAATCTGTCTGCAAAAGATAACTCTGTTCCAGCCGGTATTTTCCGTCATCCAGATAATAAATTTCCAGGCTTCCATTTGGAGAGACAATCCAGTATTCTTCCACCCCGGCCTTTTCGTATGCATCTTTTTTTTCTGTTTTGTCTCTTTTTGCCGTGGACGGGCTCAGTGTTTCTGCAATAAATTTCGGAACACCGCTGTATGAATTGCCCTTTAAATGCTTTCTGTCACAGATAACCATAATATCCGGACAGAAATAATCATCGTTGATTTCCGGATGATAGTTAAAATCAAGATTTTCCGCAAACACAAGGCAGAGACTGTTTTTTAAGCCGTTCGATATCATTCTGAGCAGATTGCAATTAATAATTGCGTGCCTGAAATTTGGCGCTGGTGACATATTTACGATTATGCCATTTATTTTTTCCTGCTTTTCATATTCTCTTTCCGATAAAGCCATATTTCCTATCCTTTCCTTTGAAAGGCAGCTCCTTTTGCTTATTCTTTCGTCAGCTCGCTCCACGCTTCCCGGATAGAATCCAGCTGTGCCTGGAACTGCTCCTGCTGCAGCTTTTCGATTACCTCGTCTGTCGTATAGTTATAAAACCTGCTCCCTGTCCGGTCACAGAGCACGAAGGCGCCAAAAATACAGACTGCTATCAAAAGGCGCACCTTAAAAAAAGACTCTGTCCCTTCTCCTGATTCATCCTGGTATTCATCCGGTTCTGCATGATTAAAGGAACGCCGGACTTCCTCTACATACCGTTTTCTGGCCTGTGCATAATCATTTCCAAGCATCTGATGCTCCTGTCAAATAAGGTTGTTTTATTTTATGCACGCCCATGCAGGGCTATTCCCTTTTTCCGGAAAGGCCGGTATCATTTACCGCTGGGACAGCTCGCTTGTGATATCTTCCCAGGTCAGCCCCTTCTCGGCCATTAATACCATCAGGTGATACAGAAAATCAGCCGCTTCGTATTTGATTTCTTCCGAATCCGGGTTTTTGGCGGCAATGATAATCTCCGATGCTTCTTCGCCAATCTTTTTTAAAATTTTATCGATTCCTTTGTCAAACAGGTAATTCGTGTAAGAGCCTTCCTTCGGATGCTCTTTGCGGTCCATAATAATGGCATATTCTTCCTGAAATACCTTAAGCGGGTTGCGTTCGATGTACTGCTTATGCACGATTTCGTTATGGAAGCAGCTGTACTGCCCGGTATGGCAGGCCGCGCCGACCTGGGAGACCCTGGCCAGAATCGTATCAAAATCACAGTCCGCTGCCAGCACCTTGACATACTGGATATGCCCGGACGTAAGCCCTTTTACCCAAAGCTGCCTGCGGCTTCTGCTGTAATAGGTCATTTTTCCCGTTGCAATGGTCTTGTTAAATGCTTCCTCGTTCATATAGGCAAGCATCAGTACCTGCCCTGTCCGGTAATCCTGTGTGACAACCGGAAGCAGGCCATCAGCGTTCAGCTTGAAATCGCTCCATTTGAATGCCGGCTCAAAATTGTCCATTTTCATGCCCTGCGCCGAAAGCGTGGATTTTAATTCCATGGCATTCATCGTAATATCATTTAAAAATGCACCATAAATGCCGCGCGAATGCCTGCGGTTTAAGATACGCACAATCATATCAATATCTTTTTTGTCGCAAAGGGCCACATACTGCATGCTGGTCAGATTTTCAATCGAATCTATCAGTTTCGTTTCCATCACAAGCATTTCATGTATTTTTTCCTCAATGACTTCTTTATGTTTAAATATAAAATCAATGTTTTTGACCGATACGAGCAGCTTTTCTTTTCCAAAACGGGCACAGGCTTCATTTACCAGCTCAAAGCAGTATGGCTTCGAACCGTTTATCACCACCTGCTTGCAGCCTGCATACAGCAGCTTTTTGATGTCTTCAAGCCGCCGGACATTGCCGCCGCCGCACGTCGGGATTTCAATCAGGCGGTTCAGCTCCCGGATTGTCGTCAGATTCTTTTCATGCTCCCCGTCCCCGGATGAGAGGTCAAAAATATATACTTTATCGATGCCGCCGTCATTGTACGCCTTTGCAAGAAACTCCAGGTTTCCTGCGGGCGTAAAATCCTGCGGGCTGTTTACGGGCACGCCGTCCTTTATGTACAGCGATGCCGCCAGTATTTTGCGTTCCATGGTTCCTGCCTTTCTATTTTACTGCATCCTGTCTTCAAAACGCACGCGGATGGAATTTGCATGTGCCGTAAGCTGTTCATTTTCTGCAAACTGCACGATATCTTTGTATACTGGTTCAAGCGCCTGCCTGGAATAGGAAACAATGCTTGATTTTTTTATAAAGTCGTCCACGCTCAGAGCGGAGAAAAATCTTGCGGTTCCGTTGGTCGGCAGCACATGGTTCGGCCCGGCAAAGTAATCGCCCAGCGGCTCACAGCTGTACGGTCCAAGGAAAATCGCTCCTGCATTGCGGATATGCGTCATGGTTTCAAATGGATTGTGCGTCAGTATTTCCAGATGCTCGGACGCAATCTCATTTGCCGCATCAACCGCCTGCTCCATGGTATCTGCAAGCAGGATATACCCGTACTGTTCCAAAGACTTCTGGATAATGTCCCGCCTGGACAGCTTTTCCAGATAGCGCTCTATCTCTTTTGCTACGTTCCCTGCCAGCTCCTGGGAGGTCGTAATCAGGATTGCAGATGCCAGCTCATCGTGCTCTGCCTGCGAAAGCAGGTCTGCTGCCACATAAGAAGGGTCTGCCGATTCATCGGCAAGCACTAAAATCTCGCTCGGCCCGGCTACGGAATCAATGCTGACATAGCCAAATACTGCTTTTTTTGCAAGCGCCACATAAATATTGCCCGGCCCTACAATCTTATCGACACGCGGAATGCTCTCCGTGCCAAAGGCCATTGCGGCCACCGCCTGTGCGCCTCCTGCTTTATAAATGGCATCCGCGCCTGCTTCCTTCGCCGCAACAAGCGTAGCCGGGTAAATTTCCCCGTTCTTATCCGGCGGGGATGTCATAATAATGTTGTGCACCCCGGCTGCCTTGGCCGGGATAATGTTCATCAGCACGGAAGACGGGTAAGCAGCCTTGCCGCCCGGCACATACACGCCTGCGGTCTGCAGCGGCGTGATTTTCTGCCCTAAGATAATCCCCTTTTCTGCGCCGTCAAACCAGGACTGCTGGAGCTGTTTTTCGTGAAACCGCCGGATATTAAAAAGCGATTTCCGGATAACCTGCAGCAGGGACGGATTTATTTTTTCATAGGCGCGGTTTATCTCATCTTCGGTAACCAGGATATTCCCGGCATGGATATCCGCGCCGTCAAAGCGCTTTGTATATTCAAAAACTGCTTCATCCCGCCTGGCGCGCACATTTTCAATAATCTCATGCACACGGCTTTCATATTCCCCGTAGCTGTTGGGACTGCGCTTCAGCAGCTGGTCTAATAAATGATTCGTTGTTTCTTTTGTCAGTTTTACGGTTTTCATGACATCTGCTCCTTGCTCAGCTCTTGTTTTAAATTCGCAATCAGTTCCGTAATGCGCGCGTGCTCCATTTTCATGCTGACCGGGTTTACAACCATGCGGGCGGACAGCGGACAGACTTCCTCAAGCACTTCCAGTCCGTTTTCCCGCAGCGTGGAGCCGGTTTCCACGATATCTACAATGACCTCGGAAAGCCCGACTATCGGCGCCAGCTCTATGGAGCCGTTTAATTTTATGATTTCTGCGGTCTGATGCCTTTTGTTATAAAAATAATCCTTTGCAATATGCGGATATTTGGAAGCGACACGGATAAGCTCGCGCCGTCCGAGCAGCTCCCCTGCCTGCGGCGGGCCGCAGACACACATCCGGCACGCGCCAAAGCCTAAGTCCAGCACTTCATAAATTTTGCGGTTTTCTTCTAAAATCGTATCTTCCCCGGCAACGCCGATATCGGCCGCGCCATACTCCACATACGTCGGCACGTCCGGCCCTTTGGATAAGAAAAACCGCAGCTTTGCTTCTTCATTGACAAAAATCAGCTTCCGGGTGTCCTTATCCTTCATTTCTTCACAGGTAATCCCGATTTTTTCAAATAATTCCAGTGTTTTTTTCGCAAGCCTGCCTTTTCCAAGCGCAAACGTTAAATATCTTTCACTCATTGTCTGTTTCTCCATCCATAAACTGCAGCCTTGCAATCTGATTTCTCTGTGCATAAGCTTCGTAATCCGTTTTTTTCATGCCGGGCCGCCTGCACATCAGCTCTACGCTGCATCCGGCCGCACGCTGCTTTCTGGCATACACAACCGCATCCTCGCGGCAGGCCTGCTCATATACGACCAGCTGTCCGCAGGCAGCTGCCGGGGTATCGATATTCTGGCGCGATAAAACTGCCATCAGCTGGTCAATCACGATAACAAAGCCAATCGCCGGTGCATCCTTGCCAAAATGCCGCAGAAGATGGTCATAGCGTCCTCCTTTGACAACAGGCTCGCCGCTGCCGAATGTATAAGCGTTAAAAATAATCCCGGAATAGTACTTGTAGCTGCTGACAGCCCCAAGCTCAAAGCTGATATAGCGGTCCATGCCGTAAAGAAGGAACAGGGACTGCAGCTGTTCGAGATGCTCCATGGCTGCCAGAATATCCGGATATTTCGCGGCAGCCTGCTTTGCATTCTGAAAATCCTCCGCGGAGTCGCAGATTTTACCAAGCAGATGGAACAGCTCTTTGAGCTCCGGTTCCAGGTTTTTCGAATCGGCAAAGCTTTCCGCGCCAAAAAAATTATTATTCATAATCAGGCCGCGCAGCGTTTCTGCTTCTTCGTCGTCAAACCCGGCTGCTTCCATCATGCCCTGCAAAATGCCGACATGGCCGACGGTCAGCTGGAATTCCTTTAATCCGGCTCCCAGCAGGCATTCGGTAACCATGGACAGGATTTCTGCATCGGCATCGGCAGAATTATCCCCGATAAATTCTGCGCCAAGCTGGGTATTTTCCTTAAGCCGCCCCTGATAGCTGTCCGTATTGATAAAGGTATTGCCTTTGTAGCAAAACCGCAGCGGCATGGTTTCTTCCATATAATAATTTGATACAAACCGTGCGATGGACGGCGTAATATCCGGGCGCAGCACAAGCGTATTGCCTTCCCGGTCAAAAAACTTATACAAATTCCTGGATTGAATCGTGCCGACCTCTTTGCCGAAAATATCAAAAAATTCAAAGGACGGTGTCTGTATCGGGCGGCATCCATAGGTCTTTAAAATGCCATACAGCTTGTCTTCCAGGTATAGCTTCTTTTCACATTCTCCATTGTATATATCCCGGACGCCTTCCGGTGTATGCAGCAGATGCTGTTTCATGTCTTTACTCCTTGCTGTTGTGTCTGTATTTCAGTATACGTGTTTTTGTCCTGTTTGTATAGTGGATTCCTGCATTTCCAGTATTTTTTGATTAACCGTTCAGGCAAGCTGACCTGTTACATGTTTTAATAACAAGAAAGCCCGTCTGGTTTAAAGTTCTAAAATTTTCTGGCCAGCCGGCGCTTTACCGGATTAACGTATTATAGTATAAAACCAGTTTATTATATAAGAACCAGACAGGTTTGTCAATCTCTGCTGGATAAATCTTTTTGCAGCCTGTCCAGATATGGCACCAAAACGCCGCCTGCAGTCTGAAAAAAATAGCCTGGCTCCAGTTCTTCATAGCGGAAGCTTTTTCTGCCCCCGTTTTTCATCCGCTCCCAGAATTCCAGCAGCTTTTGGAATCTCAGGTAATAGAATTCATCCCTTGCGGAAAACAGGATAAGGAAAAATGCAATGCCACCCTGGCGTTCGAAATTTTCCATAAATACAACCTGATGCCCGTGAATGTTTTGCAGCGGAAACGTATCGGAATGGCACTCTTTTGCATCAAAGCAGACCGGAATTCCCTGCACGGCACCGATATAATCCACGGTGCTTTTCTGCTCAAAATAAGCAAGCGTAATATGGTGCGTCTGTTTGTCAATGGTTATGGGCGTAATCGGTGTCGGTATTTTCTGAATAAGCGCAAGGCCGTGTTCCAGATATTTTTCATTGGTACGGTTTATGTATTCTTCCAGGGCCGAGCCGCGCAGTCCGCGCGAGTTCCATGTCGGCATGTGCTTGTCCTCCCGGGGTGTTTTGCTTTCGTTTTGTCTGTCGCAGCAGGATTCAGGCAGGCCTCACAGGCAGTGAATAATTCCGGCAGCGGGGCCTGTATTTCCAGCCCGTCCGGAAATACAATACGGCATGCATGAAGCAGCTGGTGCTTTAATCCGGCTGCATCCCGCAGCCTGCGGTTTAAGGCGGCATCGCCGTATTTGGCATCACCGATAACCGGATGCCCAATAGACGCAAGATGGGCGCGTATCTGATGGGAACGCCCGGTAATCAGGTGCACCTCAAGCATGGTAAATCCGGCATACTGTTTCACCGGGCGGTACTCTGTCTCAATCAGCCATGTGCCTGGATTCTGCTGTCCGGGCTGTTCATGCCGGAAAATGCTGGATTTATTTTTTCCGGTATCTTTTTCCAGGTAAGCTTTTAAATGCTGCGGCTGTTCCAGGCTTCCTTTTACAATGCAGCGGTAATATTTTGCAATCGAGCGTTCTTTCAGCTGCCTGGACAGCTCCTGCAGGCCATGCAGTGTCTTTCCCGCAATGAGGATTCCCGACGTATTCCGATCCAGCCGGTTGCAGACGGCCGGCCGAAACGTCTGCAGCGACTGTGTGGTAACCACGCCTTTTTCCGCCAGATAACGGATCACCCATTCATTGGCGGAAACATCCGAAGCAACCGCTTTTTGCGAAAGCATACCTGCCGGGTTATTCAATATCAAAATATCCGCGTCTTCATAAAGAACGTTCATCCCGGACGCTGTCTGCGCCGTCTGCGTAATCAGCGGTTCCCCTGCCGGATCCCGGCTGAATTTTTCAAAGGTGTCGTCGGACAGATAAAGCGTGACACAGTCGCCGGCGGTCAGATGCACGGCGCCTTCCGCTTTTTTTCCGTTTAACACAATATTCTTTTTTCTGAGCATTTTGTAAATAAAGCTGTGACCCGCGTGTTTCAGCAGCTTTTTTAAATATTTATCGAGACGCTGTCCGGCTTCGTTTGCGCCGATTTCCAGTTGTTTCATACGTTAAACTCCATATGCTTATTTTCGCTTTTTCCCTCTTGTCTGCCGATGCGTATCCCGTCCCGTACGCTTCTGCTTCGTCTTTTTTTCGTTTTGTCTGTGTACGCGCTCCGTTCGTTTGTCTTCTCTTAACTTTGCATAATTGCGTGACCCAATCAGACATTTTTTCCCATCTCCGATCAGATCTGTCCTTCCTGCCCTGACAAGCGCCTCTTTCACCAGATCGTAATTTTTCGGATTCCGATACTGAATCAGCGCGCGCTGCATCGCTTTTTCATGCGGGCTGACTGCTGTATACACCGGCTCCATCGTTCGCGGGTCCAGTCCGGTATAGTACATGCAGGTTGATATGGTTGACGGAGTCGGATAAAAATCCTGCACCTGCTGCGGCACATAACCCATATCCCGCAAAAACTCCGCCAGCGCTATGGCCTCTTTTAAGCCGGATCCCGGATGAGACGACATCAGATAAGGAACCAGATACTGCTCTTTTCCGATTTTCAGATTCATTTTTTCGTAAGCCTGTACAAATTTTTCATAAATCTGCGCCGGCGGTTTGCCCATTTTCTGCAGTACCGTATCGGAGATATGCTCCGGCGCGATTTTTAACTGTCCGCTGACATGATGCGTACACAATTCCCGCAGAAACTGGCGGTCTTTCTCATAAATCAGATAATCGTAGCGGATGCCCGAGCGGATAAATACTTTTTTTACGCCTTCCAGACTGCGCAGCTTTTTGAGCAGCTCCAGGTAATCCGTATGATCGGCGTTTAGATTTTTGCATGGGGTTGGAAACAGACACTGTCTGTCTGTACACGCTCCTTTTGTCAGCTGTTTTTTACAGGCGGGATGTCTGAAATTGGCGGTCGGCCCTCCGACGTCGTGTATATAGCCTTTAAAGTCCGGCTCCTGTATCAGCAGTCTGGCTTCGCTTAGAATGGAATCGTGACTGCGGCTTTGGATAATTCTTCCCTGGTGAAACGTCAGCGCGCAGAAGCTGCAGCCGCCGAAACAGCCGCGGGTGCTGACCAGGCTGAAGCGAATCTCCGCAATCGCCGGAACACCGCCTTCGGCCTCGTAAGAAGGATGATACGTCCTCTTATAAGGCA
>OFGA01000736.1_pt1 | contig 25342 bp, 20 predicted proteins | sample 1521471 | NCBI WGS metagenome assembly OFGA01 (sample SAMEA3504086, study PRJEB24116) | mouse gut metagenome | biome: mouse gut; feature: mouse-associated habitat; material: faeces | place: Denmark | collected 2011 | reverse complement strand
CAAAGCAGGACAAGCCCTGCCTTGTGGATAACTTTTTAAACAGCATCAAAAAATTTCGGCAGTTTTTTGGTGATTTTTTTGACAAGGCTGAATAGTTACAAAATACCGGAAATCCCCCTAAAATGCCATTGACTTTAGCGCTTTAAACTTGTATAATCTGATACGCAAATATATTTTTTATGGAGGAAAAATTATGAAAAAAGCACTTGCTTTACTTATGGCCATAGCCATGGCCGGTTCACTTGCGGCCTGTGGGAGCCCCGAAAAGGAAGTTTCCTCAAAGAGCCAGGAGACCGGCGCGGACAGCGCTTCCACAGAAGCGGAGGCGGCACCTGAGGGGGCTGCCGGTGAACAAGCCCAGCCGGAAGAAAACAAAACCGGCGAACCTGCCGAAAGCGGTGATTCCTACACCATTGGCATCTGCCAGCTTGTCCAGCATGTAGCCTTAGATGCCGCTACAGAAGGATTTATGGACGCTTTAAAGGAAGAGCTGGGGGATAAGGTTACCTTTGACGTCCAGAATGCCCAGGGTGATTCCAATACCTGCTCTACCATCATTAACAGCTTTGTTTCCAACAATGTGGATCTGATCCTTGCCAACGCAACCCCTGCCCTTCAGGCGGCTGCAGCGGGAACCAATGAGATCCCAATCCTTGGCACTTCCGTAACGGAATACGGCGTGGCCCTTGAAATCCAGGATTTCACCGGGACAGTAGGGGGAAATATTTCCGGCACCTCTGACCTTGCCCCTCTTGACGGGCAGGCGGACATGTTAGCGGAATTATTCCCGGATGCCAAAAATGTGGGGCTGTTATACTGCTCTGCAGAGGCAAATTCCCAGTATCAGGTAGACACCATCAAGACCTTCCTTGAGGAAAAGGGATATACCTGTGAATACTACTCTTTCTCGGATTCCAACGACCTTTCCTCCGTTGTCACTAATGCGGTAAGCAAGGTTGACGTGATCTATATCCCCACCGACAACACGGCGGCAACCAATGCAGAGCTGATCAATAATATCTGCCTGCCTGCCAAAATCCCGGTAGTCACAGGGGAAGAAGGTATCTGTGCCGGCTGCGGCGTTGCGACCCTGTCCATCAGCTACTATGACATTGGCGTTGCTACCGGAAAAATGGCGGCAAAGATCCTTGCAGAGGGCGCTGATATTTCCACTATGCCCATTGAATACGCGCCGGAGTTTGTAAAGAAATACAATGCGGCAAACTGTGAGGCACTGGGTATCACTATTCCTGATGGTTATGTAGCCATCGGCGAATAAATTTCTTGCCAAAGGGGCGGCGGGAGCGATCTTCCCGCCGTCTTTTCTTACATAATACGAAGCCGCTTATTGGCAGGCAAAAACATATATGTCTGGAGGGACACAATGAACATCGCACACTTACTGAATGCACTGCCGGGGGCAGTGGCTCAGGGACTGGTCTGGGGCATTGCCGCTATTGGCATTTACATTACCTACCGAATCCTGGATATCGCCGACCTGACCGTTGACGGCTCTTTATGTACAGGGGGCGCAGTCTGCATCATGATGATGCTTTCCGGCCAAAATGTTTTCATCTCTATATTCGTGGCAACCCTTGCGGGTATACTTACCGGGCTGGTGACCGGGCTTTTCCATACCTTAATGGGCATTCCCCCTATTTTGTCCGGCATCCTCACCCAGCTTGCCCTTTATTCTGTAAACCTGAAGATCATGGGCAAGGCAAATACCGCAATCAACGTTGATAAATACGACCTTCTGGTTTCTTTACGATATATTAGAGGCGTTCCTTTTTACAAAAATACCATTTTTGTGGTAGCTGTTTCCATCCTTCTGCTGGTGCTGGCCCTCTACTGGTTCTTTGGGACGGAATTAGGCTGCGGCCTGAGGGCTACCGGATGTAACAGCCACATGTCCAGGGCCCAGGGCATCAACACCAGCCTTTCCAAGGTATTGGGGCTTATGCTCTCCAACGGCCTGGTGGCATTGTCCGGCGCTTTGCTTGCCCAGTACCAGGGTTTTGCGGATATCAATATGGGAAGGGGCGCTATTGTCATCGGGCTTGCCGCCGTCATTATCGGCGAGGCAGCCTTCGGGCGTATTTTCCATAATTTCGGCTTTAAGCTCATCGGCGTATCCCTTGGCTCCATTCTCTACTATCTGGTACTGCAGGCAGTGATCTGGCTGGGAGTAAAGCCCGACTGGCTGAAGCTTTTCTCTGCAGTCGTGGTTGCCATTTTCCTTGCCATCCCTTACTGGAAGGGCAAGTACTTCAAAAAATCCACCATCAGCAAGGGAGGGCGCGGCAATGCTACAAATTAAGAATGTTACCAAGGTATTTAATCCCGGGACGGTAAATGAAAAACTGGCCCTTGACAATTTCTCCCTGACTTTACTGGACGGTGACTTCGTCACAGTCATCGGCGGGAACGGTGCCGGAAAATCCACCATGATGAACGCTATCGCCGGGGTATGGCCGGTGGACGCCGGGCAGATCCTCATCGACGGCGTTGACATTACCAGGCTGCCTGAACACAAACGTGCCAAATTCCTGGGACGGGTATTCCAGGATCCCATGACAGGCACTGCCGCCACCATGGGAATCGAGGAAAACCTAGCCCTGGCAAAGCGCCGTGGCAAAACAAGGTTCCTGCGCCAGGGGATCAGCAAAAAGGAGCGGGAAGAATACAGGGAGATCTTAAAGATATTGGGCTTGGGGCTGGAGACACGGCTGACCACCAAGGTGGGGCTTTTATCCGGCGGCCAGCGCCAGGCGCTGACCCTGCTCATGGCCACCCTCCAAAAGCCCAAGCTTTTGCTTTTGGATGAACATACCGCCGCCCTTGACCCGAAAACCGCGGCAAAGGTCTTGGAAACTACAGAATATATTATAAACAAAGACCACCTCACTACCCTGATGATCACCCATAATATGAAGGACGCCATTACCCATGGCAACCGGCTGATCATGCTGATGGACGGGAAGATCATCCTGGACATCCGGGGGGAAGAAAAGAAGAAACTTACGGTAGAGGACCTGCTCCATAAATTTGAAGAGGCAAGCGGGGAAGCATTTGCCAACGATAAGGCTATCTTAGGGTAGCGGGGAAGAAAGCCAGAAAAACAGCGGCTGCTGCCTATTGGGCAGGGCCGCTGTTTTTGCGCTTTTCCATCTTCCACAAATCTCCCATTTCCCTGAACACCGGGTTACAGCTATTCATGGTTGCCTGTATAAAGTCCTCCGCCCCATGCCCTGCGATTTTGTGGCACCGGATCCTCCGGTCCTCCACCATGATATACCCCGGGCAGCTAAACTGGTCCTGGGTGGTCACAACACCCCCTTCCAGGCCGGCAGCAGCAGTGATGATCTTAAAGGTGGAACCTGGCTCATAGGTATCGTTGATGCATCCGTTACGCCACATCTGGTTTAAAAGCTCCTGCTTTTTTTCTTCCGTGATCCCCTGGGTATCGGTTCCCTCAGGCAGGTCATAGGGATGGTTTAAGTCAAATTCCGGCACGTCCGCCATTGCCATGATCTCCCCGTTCTGGGGGTTCATCACCAGGATGGACACTCTCTCTGCCTGTTTGGTCTCCATCACCTGCCTGGCAAGCTGGGTGGCATAGCTTTGGATATTCATATCCAGGCTGATGTACAGGTCGTTCCCTGCCTTTGGCTCGATACGCTGTTCCCCTGCTGCGTCAATTTCCACCCCCCTGGCATCGGTGACGGTGAGGATCGTCCCCTCCTCCCCCTTTAAATATTCCTCGTATTTTACTTCCAGCCCAATAATCCCCTGGTTATCGCCCCCAGTAAACCCCAGCACCTTGGAAGCCAGGGAATCGTAAGGATAATAGCGTTTATAATCCTCATCAACTTTCACGCCATCTAAGTTGTAGGCCCTGATGGCATCCCCCTTTTCTTTATCCACATTGCTTTTGATCCGCTCAATGGAAGAATATTTCTCCACCCTTTTCCGTACATACTCCTCCGACAAATCCAGTTCCCTGCTTAAGGTCTCCACGATTTTGTCAGGCTCTTTGATTTGGTTATGTATCACGGAAATGGTACACACTGTCCTGTTATCAGCGATCACTGTGCCATTTGCATCCAGGATCCTCCCCCGTGCGGCTTTGATACTCCGTTCCCTCTCATGAAGCTGCCTGGCCTTTTCCGTGTAATAGTCAGACTGGAATATCATCAGGTAAGCCAGCCGCCCTGCCAGAAACAAGATGATAAAAAAAGAGGCGAAAAAAAAGGCGACGATTTTTTTCCTGTTGCAGGTTTTGCTTTTTTCCATAAAAAACCCCATAGAAAAGGTATTAGTATAATTTATTACCTTTTCTATGAGGTTATTCGTACAGGAAAGATATACTGCCCGAAGGTGGTAGCGTTCCGCCTACTGCCCGGAAGACGGGGAGGGGAGGGGCGATACGGAAGGAGCCGGGTTCCCGCCTTCTCCCCCTTCTGTCCCGGAGCTTATGCCCCTGTCAAAGCTTCCTCCCAGTGTCGCCCCGGTTTCCGGGTCTACGTAGGCACCGGTATTAGGGTCAATGGCATAGCCGGTTTCCGGGTCAATAGGGAAATCCCTCCAGATTTCCCGGCTGGCCGCCCCTTCCTCCCCGTCTTGGGATGGCTCCTGGCCGCCTTCCCCTTCTGGGGCTTCCCCCTCACCGTGGGTTCCTTCCTCCTCCCCTTCTGTGGCAGGAGGTGTCATGATCTCAATCTTCAGCTCTTCCAGTTCCTGGATTTCCTTCTCAGAAAGCTCTTCCGTCATGAAGATCCCCTTGTAAGGAAGTACCTCCGTCAAGATACTTTTTACGATCCTGGTGGCATACTTGGCGTCATCCATTATGCCCTTAGGCACATTGGGCCTGTCCACTACCACATAGATCGCGATCTGGGGATCATCTATAGGGGCATAGCCCAAAAAGGATACCACATATTCCTGGTTGCCACGGGGCAGGGTCTCTGCTGTCCCTGTTTTGCCGCCAATCAGGTAGCCTGCGGGTCTTGCCGTCTTTCCGGTCCCACGGGCACCGGATACCACCAGGTTACACATTTCCCGCACCTTCGCAGAGGTAGTCTCCGATATGGTCTGTTTCAACAGCCTGGGTTCAATGTTCTGCACAGTGGCGCCTGAAGGGCTGATGATCTTGCTCACAATATGGGGCTCATAATAATAGCCTCCGTTGATCAAGGAACAGAATCCCGTTATCATCTGTATCATAGTGGCATTAAACCCCTGTCCAAAGCTGCAAGTGGCAAGCTCCGTTGCCCGCATGGTATCTTTAGTATATACAAAGCTTGCCGTCCTTGCCTCCCCTGCCAGGTCAATATTGGTCTTAAGCCCCATGTTAAAAATATGCTGGAATTTGGTAAAGGTCTCTATGCCGGTAGCCTCCGCAATATACATCATGTTCACGTTGCAGGAGCGCTCCACCCCTTCCGCCACCGTCAAGACCCCATCCCCATAAGTGGTATGGCAGCTGATTTCATGGCCGCCTATATTCCGGAAGCCCTGGCAGTTATAGGATTCGTTCCCAGTAATACTGCCGCTTTCTATGCCCGCCGCCACGGTAAAGGGTTTTGCCACAGACCCCGGCTCATAGGAATCATTGATACAGAAATTTTTCCAAAGGGCGTTCAGCTGCCTGTAAAAAGCTTCGTTATCCTCTTTGATGGCACCTATGTTCTGTTCATTGATGTATTCCCCGGTCTTTTTGTTCTCTTCATTCAGTACCGGCATACCCATCAGTGCATCTGTGTTCCTGGTGTCGTTCAAATTGTAAGTGGGGGAACTGGCCATGGCAAGGATCTCCCCTGTGTTGACATCCATGATGATGCAGCCCACATTTTCTGCGCCTGCCCCCTCATGGGCATTGTCCCTGTACTGCTCGTCAAATTTTTTCAGGTGCTTTTCCACAATGCTCTGGATATTGATATCAATGGTGGTGACAATACTGTTCCCGTCCTCCGCCGGGATGGTCCTTCTCTCTAAATTGGAATCATCGTTCAGATAACCATATTCCCTCCCTGTAGAGCCAGAGAGGGTGTCATTATAAAACTCCTCCAGGCCAAAGGTCCCCACATTGTCGTTGGTGGTAAAACCAATCACATCACAGGCCAGGGTATTTCCCGGGTAGATCCTTTTGTATTCTTCCTCAAACCAGATCCCCTTGACCAAGGATCCTTCCGCTTCCTGCAGTTCGATAAATCCTTTGATCTTATCATAACCCAGGCGTTTTGCAAGGACCTTGTAGCGGGAGGTGCTTTTCATCTTCTCTATGTAATCCCGCACAGCGGCAGTCTCAATGCCCAGCTCACTGCGCAGGGCGTCCAGCGTAGGCTCCAGGTATTCCTCCTTTTCCGTTATTGCCACCGCATCCAGGATCACATTATAGACCTTTTCGCTGGCCGCCAGGACGCTGCCGTTGGCATCCAGTATGGATCCCCTTTTATAAGGCAGGGTCCTGCTGTCGTACTTCTGCTGGGAAAGAACCTGTTTTTTGTATTTTTCCCCATTATCCCTGGTAATGGCAAACAGACGGTAAGACAGGCCTACAAAAGAAACCATGATCACCAGAAACATCACTACAAGCTTTTTCTGCATTTTAATGGTAAATCTGTTATTTTTCTTTCTTCTTTTCAAATTTACACCCTCTTTAACCAAGCCTCCCGGAGTTAACTATTTTAAATGATATTTATTCCGGGATATCCCCTGTCTGCCGTATATAATCGCTCCCCTCCCCATTAAAAGTTATGATCTGCCCTTCCTCCGCATAACGCATCCCCAGCTCCTGGATGGCAACCCTCTTTACCTCCTCCAGGTCTATATTACTTGTTATGCGGTTATAGTTTTCATCGTTTTCCCGTTTCATCTCATTTAACTGGCTTTCTAGGGAGGCAATGCGCTTAATGCTGTTGGTGATATCTGACTGCAATATGAGATACCATGTAAGGATTATCCCTGCCACCACCATGGCAGTTGCCATGGTCAGCACCGTCACGATATTCATATGCTTTGCCCGTTCCCTGTTCTTACGGGTCCTGTTGCTTACCCGCTTTACCGTTTCCTCTCTTTCGTAAGAAGGAACGGTTTGCAGCTTTCTGGCAGTATTTCCCTGCACATAAACATTGTTGCCATATGCAGTTTTTCTCCTGTTATTTTTGTTTACTGCCATACCAAATCTCCCTATATCCTCGTAATAGTAAATGGAAAGTTTATATCCTTTACTATCTTTCCTGCGAAGCGGTTACTTGCCTGTTGTGGCTTTTCGCATTTATACGCCCCCTTTTGGGGGATTTCCTACTCCTCCTACAGTTCCTAAGCTATGCTTTCTCAAATATCCGCAGTTTAGCGCTTTTGGACCTGGTATTTCTCGCTAGTTCCTCCTCTCCCGGCAGAATCGGCCTGCCGGTGACCACTTTTCCTTTGCTTCTTTTTCCGCACACACACACCGGGAAATCCGGCGGGCAGGTGCATGGGTTGGCTGCCTGCCGGAAAGCTGTCTTCACAATCCGGTCCTCCAGGGAATGGAAGGTGATGACGCACAGCCTCCCCCCCGGGGTTAGCAGGTCGATCAGTCCCCCTAAAGATTCCTTTAGCACATCCAATTCCCTGTTGCACTCAATCCTGATGGCCTGAAAGGTACGTTTGGAAGGATGCCCTCCCGCCGCCCTCACCTTTGCAGGGATCGCCGCCCTGATGGCCTCATTCAGTTCCCCGGTAGTCTCTATGGGCTTTTTCTCCCTTGCCATGACAATATGCCTGGCAATATTTTTGGCAAACTTGTCTTCCCCATAATCCCTGATTATGTGGAACAGCGCCCTTTCCTGGTAATTGTTCACAATATCCCTGGCTGTAAGGCTCTGCCTGCGGTCCATCCTCATATCCAGAGGGGTGTCGAAGCGATAAGAAAAGCCCCGCTCCCTGGTATCAAGCTGATAGGAGGATACGCCCAGATCCAGCAGCATCCCGTCTATTTTTGAAATTCCCAGCAAGCTGAGCGCTTCTTTCGTATTTTGATAGTTATCCCTGACTATGGCTACCTTGTCCCCGAATTCCCGGAGATGTTCCTGTGCTGCACAGACCGCCGCCTCGTCCTGGTCGATCCCGATCAGCCTCCCGCCTTCCCCAAGCCTCCGGGCAATCTCTCCTGCATGCCCGCCGCCTCCTAAGGTTCCATCCACATAAACGCCGCCGGGGCGGATATGCAGCCCTTCTATGGTTTCCCCTAAGAGCACAGATATATGTTCAAAAGCCATTGACCCTCCCTTCCTGAAAACAACTTATTTTAAAACCCAATTCCTAGCTCCACCATATGCCCGGAAATTTCCTCCATATCCTGGTAAGTGACAGTCCCTTCCCATCTGTCCTTGCTCCAGATTTCCACCCTGCTTCCCACGCCCACAAGCACCGCGTCCTTGGTAATGCCTGCAAACTCCCGCAAAACTGCAGGAAGAAGGATCCTTCCCTGCTTGTCCACCTCTAAACTGGCGGCACCTGCCAGGAAAAAACGGGTAAATTGCCTTGCTTCTTTATCTATCATTGGTAAATCACGTAATTTTTTTACAAATGCCTGCCACTCGGAGTTGTCGAACACAAACAGACAGCCGTCCATTCCTTTCGTCACTACAAATTCGTCGCCTAATGCCTCGCGGAATTTGGAAGGAACGATCAGCCTGCCTTTAGCATCTATTGTATGGTTGTATTCCCCCATAAACATATGCGTTCACCCACTTCCAGGCATCCCACTTGGGATGGCTTATCCTGCCGCTGCTTTCAGTGGCCTGCCGGGAAAGTTGGAAGGGCGCTTCGCCACAGTCTCCCACTTTCTTATCACTTTCCCCCACTTTTCACCACCCGTAGACCATTTTAACTCAAATTTTGCCTCAGCGCAAGCAAAAAAAAGAACCCTGCAGCTTCCTGCAAGGCTCCAAAAAAACGATTTCTGTGCAATTTTTCCATATATCTGGTGTGGCCTTTGAATCCCTGGCACCAGATATTGTATTAGGATCCTGAAATAAATTTTTTCTTAATTTCCTCCCCGGCCAGGGCAAGGGATCGCCTGGCCCAAGCCATTTATTCTCTAAATTATCTTATTTTTAACTATTTACCGTTCTCTTTCTTCTCCCAGCCACCCCCAGGAGCCTTTCTTTGGCGCATTCTCACTACAATATCGCAGATGGCAGCCCCCACAAAAAGCACAATGGCAAGCACCTGGGATACCGGGACCTGGGTGCCGGGAATGAAGAGCTGGTCTGTACGGATGCCTTCGATCCACACCCTGCCAAGGCCATAGCCCCCCAGGTACAAAAGGGCGATCTCCCCCTGGAATTTCTTGTGCCTGAAATAGAGCAGCATCAGGATCAGTATCCCCAGGTTCCACAGGCTTTCATACAAAAAAGTGGGATGTACCTGGATATAGTTGATCCCCTCTCCCATATGCTCTGCAATGGACTGGGAAATGTCCTCACTGCGCACCGCAGCCGCCGGAAGCCGCATGGCAAATATATTGTCTGTATATTCCCCAAAAACTTCCCTGTTGGTAAAATTCCCCCACCTGCCGATAACCTGCCCCAGGATCAGCCCCACAACTCCGGTATCCGCCATTTGCAGGGCATTTTTTTTCTTGGCCTTTGCAAACACAAAAAGCGTGATAAACGCTGCGATCACACCGCCGTAAATGGCAAGCCCTCCCTGGCGGATGTTGAAAATATTCAGCAGGTTATCCTTATAATGGTCCCAGGCAAAAATCACATAGTAGGCCCGCGCCCCCACAATGGAAAAAAAGACCGCATAAATGGAAAATTCCCAGTACAGATCCGGATCCTGCCCTGTTTTTTCTGCCACCTTTGCCGCCATCAATATACCTGCTATGACGCCCAGCCCGATAATAATTCCGTAAAGGGCAATCTCAAAGCCAAATACCTGAAAACTTTTGGGTACATTTTTTAAATAAATGCCCAGATTTGGAAAAGCAATATCTTTAAAATCCATTTTTCCTCCTGCCTGCTAAGCAGGGGCAGGCCGCCTCCCCATATCTGTTTCCTGTGCGGCCGCCCCTGTATATAGCATATTCAGACATTAAACCGGAACAAAATCACGTCCCCATCTTTTACCACATAGTCCTTCCCTTCCATACCTACCAGGCCCTTTTCCCTGGCCGCCGCCAGGGAACCCTGTTCCAGCAAATCTTTATAATTTACCACCTCAGCCTTGATAAAGCCTCTTTCAAAGTCGGTATGTATTTTACCTGCTGCCTGGGGTGCCTTGGTGCCGGCTTTGATGGTCCACGCCCTGGTTTCATCCTCCCCTGCGGTAAGGAAGCTGAACAGCCCCAAAAGCCGGTAACTGGCTTTGATCAGCTTTTCCAGGCCTGATTCCGCAAGCCCCAGATCTTCTAAGAACATTGCCTTTTCCTCTTCGTCCAACTCGGAAATTTCCTGCTCTATCTGGGCACAGATCACAAACACCTCACTTCCATTTCCGGCAGCAAATTCCCGTACTGCCCCAACCCCTGTGTTGTCCGCGCCATCATTACCGATATCCTCCTCCCCCACATTGGCGGCAAAGATCACCGGCTTATAGGTGAGCAGGTTATAAGACTGCAAAAGTGCCTGTTCATCCTCATCCCCCGGGATATAGCTCCTGGCGGGCTTTCCCTGCTCTAAGTGGGATTTCAACGCTTCTAGCAAAGAAGCCTCCTTTGCCAGTGACTTGTCCATCCGTGCCGCTTTCCCTGTCTTGGCGATCCGCCTTTCCAATACTTCAATATCCGCAAAGATCAGTTCCAGGTCTATGGTCTCAATATCCCGCAGGGGATCTACACTGCCGTCCACATGGATGACGTTGGCGTCCTCAAAGCACCGCACTACATGGACTACCGCATCCACTTCCCTGATATTGCTCAGGAACTGGTTGCCAAGCCCTTCCCCTTTGGAAGCGCCCTTTACCAGCCCCGCAATATCCACAAACTCTATTACCGCAGGGGTCACCTTCTTGGAGTGGTACATATCCCCTAAGAGCTTGAGCCGTTCGTCCGGCACCGTCACGATGCCCACATTGGGGTCTATGGTGCAGAAAGGGTAATTGGCTGACTCCGCCCCTGCTTTGGTCAGGGAATTAAATAACGTGCTTTTTCCTACGTTGGGAAGACCTACGATGCCTAATTTCATTTTACTCTATATCCTCCTTAAAAAGCTTGATTTTATGCGGTTTTCGACTTTCAAGGCTTTGGTTACGTACCAATTTACGTACCAATCTGAACCATTCAAAATTTCAAAATAGATTTTGAGCCATGCTTGCATGGGCGAAAATATCTATTTGAAATTTTAGTTGGCGAAGCCAACGAGCGAGAAAACGAATGTTTTCGAGCTGTGTGGTTCAAATATTACACAACCTTGAGCGAGGCTGCAATTTTTTCAATTTCCTTATGCTTTTCATCTTCTGTCGTGTGAACATACAGATTCATTGTTATACCAATATTCGAATGTCCAAGTATCGTCTGCAACGTCTTTGGTCTCATACCGCCCTCAATACATCTGGTGGCAAATGTATGACGCAATACATGCATGGAGAATCTCGGAATGCCTATCTTGTCACACTGTTTAAACAACATGGTATCATACGTGCTGTTTTTGACCGGCGTTCCTTTTCTACACAGGAAAACATATTCTGACCATTCCATTGGAATTACTTTGACTTCAAGATTCTTCTGCTTCCGCAACATATCTATTGCTTCATCCGTCAATGGAATGGAACGATACCCCGATTTACTCTTAGGTTCTCCGCTCCTCCATTCCCCGGTAGCGTATTGATATTCCATAGAACGGCTAATCGTCAAGGTACGGTTATCAAAATCAATATCTGACCATTTCAAGCCTACAAGTTCTCCTGTCCTAAGCCCTGTCTGCAGCAAAAACTTATACTGGTACTCGTATGTATTTCCTACGATTCCTTTTACAAACCTTTTCTGCTGCTCCAACGTCAGCGCTTCTTTCTTCTGTGTAGGTTTTCCAATATCAGACTTTACCATTCCATTACAGGGATTTTTCATAATCACATCATTTTGATACGCATAATCAAGCATATTGAACAATGTTATCCTTGCCTGATAAATAGTAGATGTACGATACCCTTCATCTGCCATCCGGTTCATGACCATCTGGCATTGAATCGGTTTTACTTCTGACAAAATCATCTTTCCAATCACAGGATCAATGTTATGCTCATAACGCTCTGTATAATTTCTTACCGTATTTGGGCGTACAGTCCGCTTCTTCATGCTGATCCAGTAGTCAAACCATGCCTTTACCGTCATTTCTGCCGGGAAATTCAGATTGCTATGCTCGTCCTGATACTGTGAATCTGCCAGCCACTGCCTGCACTCTTGCAGTTTATGGAATAATTTCTGTTTCCGTTGTCCATATTTAGTGGTAAATCTGCCAACATAGAAACCGTCAGACCTTTGACTTATTCCAACACCAAGTTCCTTTCCTTTTAAGTCTTTTCCCATAGTAAAAGCTCCTTTCAAAAAAGAGCCTTAACACCAAATGCTCAGCAAGCTGAGCATTGTCAGTATAGCATAGTAAGGCTCAAAAGTAAATTACAGGATTTCTATATTTCCAATGTGCAACTCAGGAAATACTCAAATTCTCTACGTTTTACAAGTTTCTTCTTTCCCACGTACAACACAAAGCTACAACCTGGCACCTTCAATAATTCTTCTATCCGGTTAATTCCGATATTGGAATATTCTGATGCTTCCTTAATCGTCAAATTGGCTTTCTCCCAAATTGGTACTTTATCTATGTTACTATTACTCATATTTTTCAACTATCCTTTCTGCTGCTTTCTGCGTTATCCGACCATCTTCCCTGCCACAACAAGAAACCTCCCATTTTTCCCATGAATCCTCCTGTCACAGGTGGCAAGGGTGATGATGCTGGTGGGAGCGTGGTCTGGTTCTGCATAATACAATGCCCTTCCCTGTAACTGCTCCATCCATGCATTGTAGCTTTCCATATCCCCATGGTTCCTTATGCGGAAATCCCATCCTTCCAGATCGTCTATGCTGTATTTGACCACTGCCATCACCTGATAGGCGGCGGCACTCCCATAGGCATAGGCATCTGTGAAATAGATGATCCGGTTTTCCTTGAAATAATCTTCCTTCTCATAATCTAACAGGGTGGAAAACATGGCATCGGAGCCTGTACCCATGTTGTGGCCGTAGATAACGCGGTTGAAATCCCATACCTGCGTGTCCTTATCCATGAAAGGGCATCCGGCGCTGCTCTTATCCCCTGTGAAATCGTGGGAGAGGTAAAAGGCATTGTCATCTGTTCCCACTACGGGAAAATTAATTAAGGTATCAGGGATGCAGAGCCAGCCTTTGATATCCTCATTTTCACTGCATAAGGCATCCCAATCATATGCTTCCAATCCCTTCTCCCTCATTTCCGCTTCATACTCCTGCCTGTACCGCTCCGCATCCGCTTCCATTTCGGAGATAAGTTCTTCCAGTTCCGCCGCCGCTTCCTTCTGCGACTTTTCCCTTTCTTCTTCCAAGATAACATCAAGCTGTGCATAAGCGTCTGCTATCGCCTGGTATTTTTCAAGCTGTCTCACTGCCTTATAGCGGAAGATCCCCATACCAGCCATACAGACAAAGGCAAGGGAAATTCCCACTATGATCTGCACTGCGATCCGCTGCCTTTTCTTTTCCGGCAGGCCAGGGAAAAGTTTCTCCCCAAGCCAGCTAACAAAATATTTTAATTTTTCCATGTGCTTCCTTTCTTCTCTATATATAAAGCGGCAGATACCGCCATATTCAAATAAATATGTTTCCGGGTATCTGCCGCCATGGTTTCAAAAGGCAGGAGCAAAAGCCCCTGCCGCATTAACCGTGATTATCACAGCATTATTTGATCCCTGCCTGTTCCTGTACCATAAAATATTTCCTTATAATACACACCCACTACAGGCAGCTTTTCCCCATCTGTCTTTCAAGGACAGATTTTCTTCCCTTCAAGCACAGATGCAGCAGCAAGCATAACGCCGCACAGCCCAAGGGCAGCAAGAAGATAAAAGGGTGACGCATGGCCAGTCTGGATGACCGGCTCCGTTCCTTTTCCTGCATTTCCACTTCCTCCTTCCGTTTTGGTATCTGTATTTTTATCTGAAGGGCTGCCTGCCGAATTGCCGGAGACAGTGCCGCTTGTATTCTGATTTTTGTCCGGAGTGTTTTGTCCATCTTTTCCGTTGGTATTGTTTTCTTCTGTTTTCTCCCATCTTGCATAGAGGCTGATGCTCCTGCCGGGCTTATAGGTCTCTCCCTCTGTTCCGATAAATACCTGCCTGTCTGTGTACCAGCCTTTGAAGGTGTAACCCTCACGCTCTGCAGCCGGGAGCTTCACACTGCCGCCCTTTACCACTTTGACGGATGCATTCTTTGTCTTGCCACCGTTGGCATCATATTTGATGGTATAGGTATTTAAGGTTTCATTAGAATTATCGCCATCCTGTGTATTGTCTCCGCTTTCTGTATTTCCACTGTTCCCTGAATCTCCATTGCCGCCGCTGTTTTCTTTTGACTTCTCCCATTTCGCATAAAAGTCTGTATCTCTGGTAATCCGGTAGGTATCATGGCATGCCCCTGCAAACTGCGTCAGGCCATCATCCAGATACCAGCCTGTGAAATCATATCCTTCACGTTCCGGCATGGGAAGGTAAAGGCTCCCGTCCTTAATAATGGTAATCTCTTTTACCTTAATCGTTCCTTTTCCTGCATGGAAAGTCACTTTACAGGTTTCGGGATCATCGTCATTATCAGAATCTATTTCTGTTTCCTTTTCCCAGAGTGCATAAGCTGTCATATCCTTAACCGCTTTCATCTCACTGCCGGGGATTCCAAGAAGGATTCCGCCGTCTTTTTCTGTGTACCAGCCAAGGAAGCTGTAACCTCCCTTTTCCGTCTTGGGCAGGCGGATGATACTGCCTTTTTCTGCCTTGACCGGATTTACTTCTTTTCCTCCGTCAGTGTCAAAAGTAATGGTAACTTTCACTGCCTCTTTCTTCTCAAAATGTGCCTTTAAAATAATATCTCCCTGTACGGTAAATTCCTCGCCAGCCTGTCCGGCACAGATGCTATCGTCAGAAGCAAGGAACCATCCAAGGAACTCATAGCCTGTCTTAGTGCAGGCAGGAAGGATAATTGCGCTGCCTTTTTCTGCGGAAATGCTCTCCCTTGCAGCCTCGCCACCGTCAGCGTCAAAGGTAACGGTGCAGATGACCGTTTCATCTTCCTTCTTTTCATAACGGGCTTTCAATGTCACATCATCAGAGACAGTGTACTCTTCCCCTGCCTGTCCGGCACAGGTGTCTCCGTCATACCAGCCGATAAACTCATAACCTTCCTTAGTACAATCGGGAAGAATAATGGTATCGCCTACTTTAGCGGTAATGTCTCCCCCTTCCATCTTCCCACCGTCTGCGTCAAAGGTGACTGTTGATTCTGACTTTTCCCATGCGGCATAATAAGATGTATCTTTCTGGGGTGCATAATGCTTCTCCCCTGCATCTCCTGCAAACACTGTCAGTGCTTCATCCTCATACCAGCCTTTAAAGCCGTAGCCTTTTCTGGAAGCGTCAGGGAATGCGATGTTTGCCCCGGGGATCACCTGTGCGCTGTCAGTCCTCCCTTCCCCGTCATTATAGATATAGGTAAGGGTGACAGGCTCTTTTGCCTCCCATTTCGCATAGAGGTAAAGGTTCCCTGTAAGGCTTGTCTCCTGCCCCGGCGCATAATCGGTTCCGGTTCCGTCAGGTTCTGTATTCCAGCCGATAAAGTTATATCCGAAATTTACAATATTTCCCATAAGAGGGAAAAGCGCTTCCTGGTCCATGATGGCCACTGTGTCCTCACTGGTATAGAGGTTCGGATCGGAACACATATCGCTGGCTCCTGTAGGGCTGTTGTTGGCATCATAGGTAACGGAATAGGCCTTGGGCACTTCTGCAAGGTAGATGTTTTCGCCCCTTTTCTCTGTGCAGTAATCTCTGGTATGCCATGGGAACTGCTCCGGGCTTGCGTCCTTGTGGTATTTCACCCCGCCAATCAGCACCCTTCCGGGCTTTACCACATCAGGGAATCCCCCAAGAACAAAGGTAGAATCACTTTCAAAATCTTCATCCAGAAGGATGGATGCGCCTGTGTTATAAAAGAACAGGATATCGCAGGGGTCAACTCCCAATGTAAGGTTATCTTCCATAACAATCTTTCCTGCAAGAATGATACCTGTCTCGTTCATGTAGCAGATGGTGCCGCCTGCATAGCTTTTTCCCTCTGAAAGGTTTCCCCGGAAGTACAGTCATGTATCCCAAGGGGTTCCGTTCCCTCCCCTTCTAATGTCTGGACTGCGCTGCCCCTTCCCGCCACATTTCCGGTAAAAATGCATCTGATAAACTTAGGGCGGTGTCCTGTGTAGGTACAGATTCCGCCGCCATCATAACCAGAGTAATTTCCTTCAATCATGGTGTCTGTCACTGTAAAGGGCGCCTTGCTGTATATCCCGCCGCCTGTGGAGCCTGCGCTGTTTCCCGATATGGTCATGCCGGAAAGCTCTGCATCCCCTTCCAGCAGCATACCGCCGCCCCGCGCCCCTGCGTGGCAGCCTGTGACTGTGCCGGATGCGGCTTCCACATGGGAGCCTGCCTCTGACCGGATGCCGCCGCCTCCGCCGGATGTACAGCAGTTCCTAATCAGGCCGCCATCCATGGTAAAACTGCCGCTTTGCCTGATATGTAATGCCCCGGCTGTGTGGAGCGGCCTGCCGCTGCCATCGCTCTCATATCCGTCTGTGTTGTAATTATTCTGAAGGACGGTTCCGCCCTCCATGGCGTAAGAGCCATCCACGTAGATCAGGGGGCTGTTCCAGACTTTGCCGGAATTGTTGAAATCACTATCCAACACTGCGCCTCCATCAAAGATGATATCCTGCGTAGTAAGGCCCCCGCCTGTCACTGCAAGCAGGACGGTATCGGTATTTGTGCCATAATATTTACCGGAAAAGCCTTCCTCCCTGCTGATCGTCACCGGGTTCCCTGCATCCTCACTTTTTAGAGTGATGTTATCAGCAGTGATTTCAAGGGTAGCTGATACCCTGCAGTCCTTAAGGACTGTGGTAGTATCACCAGCCTGTGCATCTGCAAAGGCTTCCTCCAGTTCCTCATAACCGGTATCCCCGATCCTTGCCTCATAAGTGACAGTAATGTCCTGCCCCGGTTCCTGATCCTGATCCGGTTTCCAGTTGGCATAAAGCCACAGGTCACGCTCCGGCGTGTACTCACTCCCGGCAGCCCCTACAGCCTTGAAGGTATGCACATTCCCACTTTCAGTTACATCCATCCAGCTTTCAAGGCAATGCCCCTCATAAGATGCATCCGGCAGGGTAATACTTTCCCCTCTGGGTACGGAAACGCTCTCTGTCTCACAGGTTCCCTCACAGGCTTCAAACCTGACTGTGTAGGTCTCTTCCCCTTCCGCCGCTTTTACAGGCAGGGGAACGCTCCCCAATACCCCTGCGCCAATGGTGGATAACATGGCGGCAAACAGGAGAATCTTTGAAAATTTCCTTTTTCTTCCCATACTTTTTCCTTTCTTTTCTTATTTTGGTTTTCACAGGGTAGCAGCCTGTTTCTTACTTCCAGACTGCTTCCCCCACATAGTTTCAGGGGTAAATCCCCTGTTCTTACAGCAACGCTGCATTTACAGCGTAATTTTTCAGCACCACCTCCTTCCAGCCAGCCCATGGAAAAACATAACCGAAAACAAACCGCTTTCTGTTATGCGCTTCCATGGAATGGCTGGATTATTATGCTTCTTAAAAATCAATTCCATCTATCACTGTTTTCCACTAATAAAACGCCAGTACCCTTACAGGATTTTTATTTGGAATATCTCATGGAAGTTGTTGCTTCCGCTACAGTTGCGTCGTAAGACCCCAGCACAAGGAACAGGCTAAGCAGAAGGGAACCAACCCCGCCTCCTACCTTACTGCCGAATCCAATTGCACCGCTGGAAGTTGCAACCAATGTTTTATCATATTTCCACTCATTATAATCAACAGCCATTGCCAGCAGTACGCCATAAAGACACATTAAGGGGATCTGGATAAAACTTCCTACCAAACCTGTTACCATGTAAACCATAAAATTGGTAGGCATGATACAGCGTACTGCAGCAGGAATTGCCGCACCAAGAAGCCCCACATAAATGGTCTTAGTCACACCCAGCTTTGCAATGATTGGTTTCGATAAAGCAAATCCTATCACTGTAGCAAGCATTCCCACAGCTCCCAAAAGTCCTACAAGACTGTCATTCCCAAAAATCCATTTGCAGTAATATGTACCGCCAGAACCTGCAATTGTATTAGTGACCTGTGTGATCAGGTTGAACAATAATACGATCACCCAATACTTATTATGGAACAGCATTCCCATTGCTTCCTTAAAAGGCACTGTTTCTTCGCCAGACGCCCCCTTGTCCTCCTTAAGATCCTCACTTATGTCAGATGCAAAAACTGCTTTGCGGCCATTGTTATAGCAGATCAGGAACAAGAGAAGAACCGCTGCTCCCAAAACAACTCCATACTTTATCCATGCACTCTGCGTTCCACCTAACATATTTGTTACTGGAATTGTTGCAATGCCAATCAGCATACCTGCCCCATAATTGCCTACAGCACGAAAAACTCCCATACTTCCCCGCTCGCTCTGGCTGTTCGTTCGTACCACCATCACTGCTGAAAAAGGTGTTGCAATCATCGTGTAAATAACCGCTGTCAAGAGCAGATTCGTTATAAGTACATAAATCAACGCCGGAATCTGCCCCGCCTGAATAGGAACCGTAAACATCATCACCATGATCACTGCCGCTGGAATCGCCATTCTGAGCATCCACTGATAGTATTTCCGGTTTCCGCCTTTAGAATGATCTATGACATTTCCGAAAATCACATCTGTAAACGCATCTATGACTTTTGCGATTGCCATAACAATGCCAACACTTCCTACTGCCAAACCGACTTTATCAGTATAGAAGTAAGTCAACTGCCCTACAATATTTCCCATCAGTCCAAGGGCTAACTGTCCGCCAAAATCAGCCATATAATCCCCGCCACGCATTACACGCCTTGCGCCGTCCGCATCATAACGGACTGCATTTTTGTCCTTTGCCATTTCTCTGCCTCCTTGTTATTTTTATTAATTGAATTTTACTACTCCGCCCTTTATGAATATTGCAATATAATCCTCAAAATTATAAAATACTATCATTTCTCTAAAATTAAGTGATACTGCACACCCGGAATTTCACCATTTAAAGCAAAAAATACACCTTCCTTGTCTTCTTCCCCATCCATTTCTTTCAGAATCCTACCTACCGGATTCAAAATCTGTAATCTTGCTTTCTCTGCTTTTACACGAAGCCTTCCTTCCAGAGTCTCCACATACAATTTCCCCTTAAACTCCACCGCTGTAAAAGGCATTCCCATCATTTCCGGTCCCGGATTATAAGTGGTCTCATCCATTCCTGTTGTTCCCATTGCTGTCAATACAAACTCCTTCGCATCTGTAAGTAATTCCTCTCCTACCGGGAGCAGTGTCATGGATATCCTCTCATTTTTTGACTGCACACTTATCTTGTCAGAAAGCACAGTGTTTTCATCCGGTGAGCCACTGAAACAGGCACAATATGGGGTATTGACCATATATCTGGAATGATCCGGATCAAATACGATCTCCTTTGTGTCGGAAACCAGCTTCCCGTCCACATATCCTGTACCTTCCGGTATCACTCCCCATTCTTTCATCGCCTGATCCATCAGCTTTGCAAAAGTACGGTAATCTCCATCTCCTGCAATCTGTGCAATATCGTCAAATACCAATGCCTGCTCCCCTAAATGCACACCCGGCTGTATTTCATCCGTTCCCCTTGCTGCCTTTGCCAGACGGTTTTCTTCCTTATAGCGGCGCATTGCATCCCGGTAAGCAGACCACGCATAGTATACACCATGCTTTGCATCAGACAATTCCACTCCGTTTAAAAATCCTGCATTTACCGCAATATCCGCATCTCCCTGATAAGAATCCCCTCCATCTAAGAATACATTGCGGGTTGCCATGATATAAGGGAAGAATGTGGAAGGCATTGCATGGAAGTTTGGCAGGGTGCGGAGGTCATTCTGGGTATAGACCACATCCGCCTTTACTTTTGCTGTAGATACCATTCCTTTAAAAAATACAGAAGCTAGAAATCCCCACTGGCAGACAACCGCTGGATCATTATATACATCAAATACATTCAGGATTTCATCTGCCGGCTGGTCATCCCATTTCTCTGACGTATGATGGTTATACAAAATCAGGCCATCCCAATCATTCAAGCAGGCATAAGCAATCGTCTGCAAAAAAGCGGTGGAATGGAAGGGATGAAGACCATACTCATTCCATTCACTGAGCATAAACGGTTTTCCTTCCACGATTGCAACAGACGCAAGGCTAAGAAGAGTTGTTGACATGGAGCCTATCCCTTTTTGCATAGTCAGAGGATTTACTGAAACATACTCCTCAGGTCCCGATACCAGATAAGTGTTTCCTTGAACCGGAAGGAGCGGATGGTTAAAATAACTGTTGTTTTCCATTAAATCTCCATCCGTATGCCCATAAACATCAGCCGCACCTGCAATCAAGTTACTGGTGACAATCGGCACTTTTACTCCAAGGGAATGGAGATAGTCCTTCATCCCCTGATAAAATCTGCGGTTCATATAAATACCAAATTCCATAAAATCTGCATAACGTGCCGGACTGCATTCCCCATCCCAAGCACCATTTGGATCATTTACGGGCTGATAAAAACCTCCGTCTACTCCCCTGACAGTTCCCCGTATCGGATCTTCATCATCTTTTAGTGCACATATTCCTTTGTGCGTCCATGCTTCTTTCAACCGCTCACGTGTATCATACTTCATCAGCAGATAGTTGTTGAAACGTCTCTGTACCTCATTGCGGTAAGGTTCCATCTGCTCGCCATCATCCGCCCCCATCGTCCACTTAATCGCAGAATCTTCATTATTGATCTGAACTGTGACCACCGCCGGATCATCAATCAGTGCCAGCCCCGTATAAGGATTGACATGGCAAAGAAGTTCTTTTGCATACTCTTTCTGCAGTTCGATCAGTCTTTCGTTGTACATGGGATGCCTTTTTATGCAGGAAGGGGTACCTCCCGGATAATCCAGTTCATCCGCCGCCATAAATTCCCTTGCCACAATCAGATCTATATGCAGGTAAATCCCCTTCTCTTTTAACTTTGCCGCAAAATAATCAAAACGATCCAGTCCTTCTTTATGGAATTTCCTGCTGTTTCCGCTTTCATAATCCAAAAGGGGGGCTTCCCTGCAGCTGCTCCAGCTTCCCGGTTCATCCCCAATCGGGGCATCCGCTGCATGAAGACGGATAATATTAACTCCCATGCTTGCAAAACGGTCTGCCAGTTTATCCGCTGTTTCATGATCCGGCGTATTGGATCTTGCTGCTACATTAAATCCCAGAAATCTGGCACGTGTTCCATCTTCAAAATAGAAATGCCCTTTCCTGCTCTCCACAAATCCATGCTTCCCCGCCGGTGCATCAAGCAGATAGGAATAGTCCAGTACTCCTCTGTTTGGCTCTGCCTTGTGAATCCTGATTTTTTGTTCCATGTCTCATTTCCTCCATTTTTCTATAAATTTGCTCCATTTACATTTATCATCTGTGCGTACCACACTGCTGAATCCTTCGGGATTCTCTCCTGTGTACGATAATCTACATAAATAAGCCCAAACCGTTTATCGTACCCTTCCGTCCATTCAAACTTGTCAAAAACAGAACCATAAAGATAGCCCAGTATCTGATACCCCTCATCTGTTGCACGCTTTAACCCATTCAGATATTTTTTCAAATACTGAATTCTCTGCTGGTCATGTACCATGTTTCCCTGCATTTTGAAATCAACATTCGCCATGCCATTATCTGCAATCAAAATTGGAATCCTGTATCTTTCCTGATAAAAACGTACCGCCCAATACAACGCATCCGGTGTGATCGGCCAGTCCATTGCTGTGCGTGGCATCCCCGGATAAACAGCCTCATTCCTGCCATGATCGTCATCATAGTTGTTTACCTTGCAGTAGTTGTACCCTACAAAATCCAGCGGCTGTGAAATCAGTTTTTTTTCTTCTTTATTTATCATATTGGATAAGGATGGGCTTACCCTGCCTTTTATGACTGGATCAAGCCACCAGTTGCTAAAACGGAAGTCTGCCTTATCGGGAAACATTCTTTTTTTGGCTTTTTCAATTTCCTGCTCTGTTTCTTCCCATGGAATGAAAAACATCCCGTCCATAGCAATTCCTACCTGTGGTGGCAATACTGCCTTTTTCCGTATTATCTGAGTTGCCTTTCCATGCGCCAAAAAAATATTTTTTGTCAACCTGCATAACCGTTGAAACGCCTGTATAGTTCCTGCCGGACTGGATTCAAAAGGTGCATACTCGCCTGTCATATACCCTTTTCCAATAAATGCAGCGACATCATTGAATGTTATCCAGATGGACACTTTATCAGATAAAGCCTCCAATATGACTTCTGTAAACTGCGCAAACTCTCCGCTAATCCCTTCCCATTCCCATCCCCCTTCTTCATGAATCCACATCGGAAGATTCCAGTCAAACAGAATACATAAAGGGGTAATCCCTGCGTCAACCAATTCCTGTACCAAATTCCTATAAAATTGAATCCCCTTTCCATTAACCTTGTTTTTCTGTGGCATAATACGTGGCCAGCTTACAGAAAATCGGTAAGCTTTCAAGCGCATCTGCTTCATCAATATAATATCCTCTTTATAGCAATGGTAATGATCACAGGCTATATTTCCATTATCGCCATGTTTTATATGCCCTTCAGCAAGTGCATCCCATATTCCAAGGCCTTTTCCATCTGCATTATATGCTCCTTCCATCTGATAAGCTGTACTTGAAGCACCCCATAAAAATCCATTTGAAAACCCCATTATTATTCACCTGCTTTCACATATTCAACACTTAATATTCAAATTTTTATGACTGCATCTTATCATATAATCTTCTGCCTTTATTGCAAAATACTATTTAAAATTGTAATATTCAATCTTGCCTTTTATTATCCCAATAATTATACTTAGGTTAACTTCTCATTTGAATTTGTAAAAGGCACTTTATACTAAGAGGAACTAGAATGGATTATATTTCATTTTGTAAAAATTTCTTTGCAGCGACAAACATCCCAATCAGTCTTCTTAAAAACGAAAATGCGGAATATTCTGCCCTGGGCGAAATGCTCTCTATGCATCCACAACCACACTGGGAACTTTTCCCAATAGATCGCAATCCAGTCTTTTGCTCTTATTCTCCTGACATTGAATATGGGCGAATACACGTTGATCATACCGACTATGATGTTATTTTAGGTCCTGCTTTTAACGTTCCCGTAACCGGGCAGATGGTCCGGCAGTATATGCATGAATTCATGGTGCCCTTAGACTGCAGGGAACAGCTTATGGAATGCCTTTCCTCTATTCCGAGAACAAGCCATCTCCAATTTGCCCGATACCTTGCTTTTCTATATCAATGCCTGAACCATAAAGAAGCCAACCTACAGGATTTCTATACAGAAGACGAGGTTTATACCAGAAGCCGGAATCAACGTCAGGTATATAACATGATAGATGATATGGAAAATGACAATCTCCATAATACTTACCCTTTTGAACTTGAAATGTACCAATATATAAAAAATGGAAATGTGGAACACCTCAAAGAATTCCTACACACGAACAGCATATTTCTTAAAGAAGGGAAAATGGCTCACAGCCCGGTACGCCATACAAAAAATCTCTTTATTGCTACTGCCGCCAAAGTCGGCTTCCTTGGTGCAATACCCGGAGGCGTGGATATTGAGAAAACATATCAGCTTGCAGATTTTTATATTCAGGAGTGTGAACAACTTCAGACGATAGAAGAAATTACAAATCTGCAATATATGATGATTATAGATTTTTGTCAGAGAGCCGGTGAAACACATATGCCGGATGGTATTTCTTCCGAAGTATATCAGTGCATGAACTACATCCGCAGCCATACCAATGAACCTATCAGTATTGATGACGTAGCGAGACAGGTACACAGGAGCAGTTCCCATATGATGCGGCGTTTCAAAGAAGAATTAGGTATTCATATCGGTGCGTTTATAACAAGATGCAAGTTAGAGGAAGCCAAAAGCCTCTTAACCTACAGCGATAAAAGTCTGTCCGAAATAAGCAGCTACCTCTGCTTTTCCAGCCAGTCCTATTTTCAGAATGTTTTTAAAAAACAATATGGAATTACTCCTATGCAGTATCGGAAAAACACCCAGAAGAAATGACCTCTCAGCGTGAGGTTAATTTTTGTAAAAATATCTTCATGCCAATAAAGGTACAAGATAAAAATTTTTACTTTGTACCTTTATTGTATTCACTTATTCATTCCGTTAAAGACTTTCTTGTATTTTTATGATGGGATATATCAAATAAGCATTCTAATCTTAATCGTTTACACTTGAAAAAACATACAAACAAGTGGGTATAACATCCCGTCATACTGTGTCCTTTATTCTTTTCCACCTGTCCGCTGTTCTTCCTGCCCCATAACAGCATTAAATTCTTTCACAATCTCATCATACAATTCCTGCCTAAACTGCCTTGTCACAGGGTAAGCGATATCCTGATATACATCCTTTCCGTTATCGTCCAGCCGACCGGTCTTGTAGTCCGGCATAGAGACAAAGATGTTGCCTTTCTGTGAGATACCGATACGGATTCCGGTCACTTTGAATACGTCATTCAGGATGATGGAAGCGTTTGCCTTAAGGCATCCATCCTGATTCTGCATAGGGGTTACGGTCACTTTAATGCTCATGCCGCCTGCATTAATTGTATTAGTTGTATTATTGTTTTCCTTCATATCTGCCTCTTTCTGCGCTGCTGTATCTGTAGATACACTTTTGCGCTCTTATTTTTCAGCACTTTCCGCCTGAAGGTCTTTTTCATATGTTTTTCAGGTTTTCTAAATATTTCAGGCTTTCCCTGAAACATTTTTCCGGCTCCGCCGGAGTTTATCACCCTTTACGCTTTTGCAGTTAAAAGGATTATTTTTCTTTTACTCCCGTCATTTCCCTTTCGTAAATTCCATCCTGCCTATGCCGGATTCTGTTCCGATTAATG
>OFGA01000733.1_pt1 | contig 25444 bp, 28 predicted proteins | sample 1521471 | NCBI WGS metagenome assembly OFGA01 (sample SAMEA3504086, study PRJEB24116) | mouse gut metagenome | biome: mouse gut; feature: mouse-associated habitat; material: faeces | place: Denmark | collected 2011 | reverse complement strand
CCCTGATGTGTATCGGCTGGATGATTCTTCCCTTTACCAACAAAAATATTATCTGGGCCATGGGCAGCGGAGTGCGAAGCACGATCACACTGGAATCCAGTTACGAACATGTCCTGGACAGGCTCCTGAGCTTTGGATTTGCAGGTATTACCATTCCCACGGGTACATTTCTGGCAATCGCCCTGCTGTGTATTGTCATGTTTCTCTTCCTGCGCAGCAAGCTGGGCACCATGATGCGGTGCAGCGGTGAAAACGCGGTTTTCGGCGCATCCCTGGGAATCAACAACAATCGTATGCGCATTCTCAGCGCGGTCATTTCCACTGTCCTGGGCGCCGTGGGAATTATCATCTATTCTCAGAGTTACGGGTTTTACCAGCTGTATACGGCTCCCCAGATGATGGCATATCCCGCCATAGCAGCGGTTCTGATCGGCGGCGCCACCACGCGGAAGGCAAGCATAGGCAATGTAATTCTGGGTGTTGTTCTCTACCAGTCCCTGCTGACCATTGCGCTTCCCATTGCCAGCGAATTGCTGGAGAACAGCAGTCTGTCCGAGATTTTGAGAACCATTGTCAGCAATGGCATCATTTTATATGCATTGACAAAAATGGTGGGGAGGAAAGTGTAATGACAAAAAAGATAACACCGTTTGTCCGAAAGAATATTGTAACTTTGTTATTTATCATATTATGCATTTTCACTACGATTACCTCCCGGCAGTCATCCTCGTTTATTCTGCAGGAGCTGGTGAGCCGGATTTGCCGCAATGCGGTTCTGATTCTCTCCCTGCTGATGCCGGTTCTGTGCGGTATGGGGCTGAATTTCAGCATTGTCCTGGGGGCTGCCGCCGGGCAGATTGCCCTGATTCTGATCACTTACTGGAATATCGGCGGTCTCCCGGGAATGGGACTCTGTATCCTGATGGCATCAGTGATTTCGGTTCTGTTCGGCATCTTTGCAGGCTTTATTTTTAACCGCACGGTGGGCCAGGAAATGATCACGGGTATGATCGTGGGATATTTTGCAAAGGGTGTGTTTGACCTGATTTTCCTGATTCTGGTGGGAACCTGGATGATTCCCATCTCCGATCCCAGGCTGGTGCTGGCAGGGGGCGTGGGACTGAAGAACACCATAGATTTAAACGAGAATGTCAAATATGTCTTTGACCGTGTCTGGCAGATGTCTTTTATGGACTGTCTGCTATATGGGGCGATTGTCACGGCGGTTTTTGCCCTGCTGCAGGCAGCCTTTTATCTCTTATACCGCAGACAGGACAGGAAAAGCGCATTGCGCATCTGTCTGCCGGGGCTGGTTACGGCCGGGACCCTGACAGCTGCAACCCTGCTGTTTGGATGTGTGCCTGCCCTGAACCAGGCGGCGGCTTACACAAAGGTTCCCGTATTCACGCTGGTCATCATTGCCGCTGTCTGTATGCTGAATGCGTTTCTTTGCCGTACCAAGCTGGGGCAGGACATCCGCACATGCGGACAGAATATGCAGGTGGCCACGGCGGCAGGAATACCGGTTGGGCGTACCCGGATTATCGCCACGGTGATTTCCACGGTCATAGCGTCCTGGGGACAGATTATTTTTCTCCAGAATATGGGTCTGATCAATACCTACACCAGCCATGAACAGGTAGGAACTTATGCGGTGGCGGCGTTGCTGGTGGGCGGGGCGTCCATCAAGAAGGCATCCATCAGCCAGGTGTTTGTGGGAGCTCTTTTGTTCCATCTGTTGTTTTTTACCATGCCTCTGGCAGGAAACCAACTGTTTCATGATTCCCAGATCGGCGAATATTTCCGGGTGTTTATCAGCTATGGGGTAATTGCCGTGGCTTTGGCGCTTCACGCCTGGAATCAGGGCACAAAGAAAAATCGATAACCAAAAGGAGGGGCTTATGAGAATTGCAATATTGGGCGCCGGGGCAATGGGAATTCTGTTTGGCGGCTGCCTGTCGCAGGAAAACCAGACCTGGCTGGTGGATGTGAATCAGGAGCGGGTTAAGACAATTACAGATAAAGGCGTAAAAATCAGGGAAATGGATGGCACGGATCGTCTGTTTTATCCCGGTGCGGTGACGGATACGGCAGATTTGCCGCAGATGGATCTTGTGATTATATTTGTGAAGGCCATGTTTACCAGGGAGGCGCTGGAAGCCAACCGGAACCTGATCGGCCCGGATACATACCTGATGACTCTGCAGAACGGCGCGGGCCATGAGAAACAGCTGCTGGCCTTTGTGGACCGGAGCCATGTGATTATCGGCAGTACCCAGCACAATAGTTCCATTCTGGCCGATGGCTATGTAAATCACGGCGGAGGCGGCAGAACCGCCATCGGCCTTCTGGGGGGAAGCGGCAGCTGTCTGCAGAAGATAGCGGATACTTTTACAACCTGTGGATTTGACTGCGTGATTTCGGATCAGGTGCAGTATCAGATCTGGGATAAGTTGTTTCTGAACACTGCGGCCAGCTCCCTCACGGCCATTCTTCAGGTGCCCCTGGGGTTTATCCTGGAGGATTCTTATGCCTGCGAAATCATGGAAAAGCTGGCAAGGGAGGCGGTGGCAGTGGCCAATGCCATGGGCATGAGGGATTTCCAGGCGGAAAGGGTCATAGAAGATATCAAAAACGTATTGTCCCATTCCAGGGGAGGATATACCTCTATTTATGCGGACATTAAAAACGGGCTGCACACGGAAGTGGATACCATAAGCGGTTCCGTGGTGGAGGCGGCAAAAGAAGTACAGATTCCGGTGCCATGTCATGAACTGGTGGTATCTCTGATTCATGCCATGGAAGATAAAGAAAAGCTTGTGGGAAAGGGACAGTCCAGCTAAGAAAAGTCAAGAGCTATTGAAAAAAATTTGTGCTGGACAGTAAAATCGCAAAGGCGCACGAGAGGAACTTTTATGAGATTCCTTTCGAATAAAAGATTCTCTCAAGATAGGTGTGCCGAAGCGGCTTTACCCTTTAGTGCTATCGCGCAGCGATTTAAATTGGAGGAAGAATAATGAGTGCATACAAAATGGGAAATTTAAGGATAGTGGATCTGACAAAGTATCTGGATCCGGCTACGGAGAGCCGCAGGTGCCATCTGTATCGTTTTAATACAGGAGGGCCGATTCCGGATTTTCATACCATCATGGATCTCACAAGCCATCTGGGAACACATTGCGAGTGCCCTTACCACCATGATGATAACTGGCCTGATGTGTCCGGCCTGCCGCTGACCAGCTTTATGGGGCGGGGGATATACTGTGTGCTGGAGGATGCCGGGCCCAACAGTTACATTACGGCGCGGATGCTGGACCGGGCACTGGGGGACAGGGTCCGGGAGGGAGATGTGCTGATACTGGATTCGGAATATAAACTGCCTCCTTTCACGGAGAAAACCAATGGCCCCGAGGATAAGAGGCTGTTTGTGAACGGGGAAACCGCGCAGTGGATGGTAGACCACAAAGTGAAATGTGTGGGATTTGGGGATGGCGTGTCCATTGAGAACTGCAATGAGGACGTAAAGCCTTTCCATGATATCTGCATGGCTGAAAATATTACGTTTTTGGAAGTCCTGAAGAATCTGGAAGAACTGAAGGAGGAAACATTTTTTATTTCTTTTGCGCCTCTTTATATCAAGGGGCTGGACTCCTGCCCGGTACGTGTCTATGCCATAGAAGGGCTGGCCGAATTCGCAGGGCAGGCATACAGATGCGGCGTGGGAAGAGATTGTATTTCAAGATGAAATTCCGGTTGCATTTTTCCGGCAGGAATGCTATAGTAAAAAGCAGGACTTAAATATTCAGTTGAAGGAGGCGTTTTGATATGACAAAGACAATGAGGATGGTGAATGGGATCAACTGAATACCGGGCATGAAAGTGCTGTTTTAAGTACCTGTATGAATACTGTTGACTTTGTGTAGAAGACACATCATATTGGTGTGTCTTTTTTGCGCGCAATTTTTAGGAAAGGGAAAGGTGATTTGATATGAGGGAAAAGATATTTCAGATACAAAAAAGAGGTCAGATAGAAAGAGAAAACGAAAAAACAGCAAAAACAAGGAGTTTGAAGATTGAAGAGATTAAGATATTATTTACTGAGTATGAGGCCCTCCAGCGAGACTTATGAAGAAATATATGAGGGCAAAATGTATGAGTCGTTCATGGATAAGGATCCGATAGTACACAATCACGCCGTTTACTGGGCCGGGGAGACTGGCTATGAAATCACGAAAAGCAGCAGGCTGGATTTGTCCAGGCCCACCGTTACCATCCACATTCCCATGAAGAGGTTCCGGACGGAAGAGACCGGAACGGCGGCCCTGGATTACATTTTCCGGTCATTTATTCCCTATATCAGGGCACTGAATGAAGCCAATGACAACCGGAAGCGGACAGACAAGGAAAACGGACATTATTATATTTACGAGCCCAACAATAAGGTTCTGGTGCGGAATGTCATTTCGGCCAATATAGTGGCACAGAAATACTACAGACTTATTGGCAAAAATACCATTGAACCCATTGACGGAATGCGGGACCAGGGGCATACGTCCTATTCCCCCGGAAAGTCTTGTATGATTCAGCCCATTGAAGGGGAGAGAAGCATTCCGGCATATCTGTGTGCCAGTATTATGATCCAGGTACAGCTGCCGGAAAAAAAGCATAAGAAGGCGGCAGAGATGCTGACCGCAGACCTTCCGGAGGCAGTGGAACGCTTTGTGGCGGAATTTGACCGGGAGGGACTGGCGCGGGCCCTGGCCCTTTATGAAAAGCAGGAGACTGTCAGGGCGTGGCTGCGGGACAATAAATATTGTGCCTTTGTGGCGAACGGAAGTATACTGCCCAGGGCAAAAGGAAGCGATCTGCCCATGGAAAAGGCGGTGCCTTTTATGTCTGCGCCGGAGGATGAGACAGAGGTGGCAGGCGTAAGGGGGATGGTGTTCCGGCAGGGCGTCACCGTGATTACCGGCGGGGGCTACTCCGGGAAGAGCACCCTGCTGGATGCCCTGAGCGCCGGTATCTACAATCATGTGGGCGGGGATGGCAGGGAACTGGTGATCACGGATGATTCTGCCATGAAAATATCCGCTGAAGACGGCAGAAGTGTGCGCCATGTGAATTTATCTCCTTTTATCAAGTGGATTCCCGGGGGAGATCCCAGGGATTTTTCCACGGAACATGCCTCCGGTTCCACGTCCCAGGCGGCTAATATTATGGAAGCCATAAACTGGGGAAGCAGGCTGCTGATGATTGACGAAGATAAATCCGCCACCAATTTTATGATACAGGATTCGGTGATGAAGGCCCTGATTGAAAAAGAACCCATCACCCCCTTTGTGGAAAGGGTGCAGGAGCTTGCGGCGGTAAGGGATGTCTCCACCATCCTGGTAATCGGGGGTAGCAGCGAATATCTGCATGCGGCAGACAGGATCTATATGATGAAGGATTACCAGATCAGCCAGGTGACGGACATGGCCAAAGAACTGCAGGCCGGAAGCATGACATGCCCGGAAATGGATAGGAGAGATGTCCTGGAACCGGCAGATTACACAAACCAGGATCAGGTGGATGCAAATATGCTGAATACCCGTCCCCGGGGGATGGCCACGGAAGTGCTGAAAGTGTCCGATCTTGGATTTCTGATTCTGGGGGACGAACAGATTGATATCCGGATGCTGCATGATATTGTCAGTATACCGCAGCTGAATGCCATTGCGTTTATCCTGCGGAAACTTATGGGCCAGGTAAACCCTCTGGAGCGTTTCCAGAAGTTTGTGATATCCAGGCCCGGCGCCGGGGAAGAAAACCATGACAGCCCGGAAAAGAGCCGGATTTCTCCCCGATGGGTGTGCAGGGAAAAAGAGGTGGAACGCATACTTGGGGAGATTGGGCAAGAAGGGCTTGAATCCGCGTATTCGCCGTTTTTCTCCGAATGCATCCGCTGGATGGATCTCCCGAGAAAATATGAAATTCTGGCGGTTTTAAGCAGAATGAGACTGAACGGCGACGCCGGACAGGGCTAAGGCGGCAGGTGAGGAATTTCGCAATCCAAATGGAAGATGAGGAATGGCATATCAGGTTTTATTGTAATTAAAGAGTGAATATGTTAAGATACCACTGAAGGATCCGCGAATCTGCCGGAAGGATATGGAAAATGCGGGTAAGGATCCTGTGGACGGTTTAGGGGCGCAATATGCCCCAAAAGGAATGACAGGAGGCGGAAGGAATTTTGAGGGCGGGGAAATCTGGAAAGAAACTGGCCGGGCTGATTATTGCATTGATGCTGTCTGTCTCCGCATGTGCGGTGCCAGCGGCAACCGGATCCGGAACAGCGGAAAATCAAACGGAAAAAGACGGACCGGTTATTTCCGTGGTGGGAGGAAGCGGCGGTACTGCGGATGGAACGGACTGGCAGGAGCATCTGCCGGCCTATGACGGTTTGCCCAGCGTTGATATCAACAATGGAGTACCTTTTTTTACCGGGGAAGAGATGACCACGGAGGTCTTTGAAGAATACAGCGATCTGGACGAACTGGGCCGGTGCGGCCCCGCCTTTGCCAATGTGTGCCGGGAACTGATGCCCACGGAGGAGAGGGAGAGTATCAGCAGCATAAAGCCCACGGGCTGGCATTCGGTACAGTATGAAATTCTTGCGGATCAATATCTTTATAACCGCTGCCATTTAATCGGTTATCAACTGGCCGGGGAGAATGCCAATGAAAAAAACCTGATCACCGGAACCAGATATATGAATGTGGAAGGAATGCTGCCCTGGGAAAACCTGGTGGCAGAATATGTGGATGTGACAGGAAACCATGTGCTTTACCGGGCCACGCCGGATTTCGAAGGGGAAAATCTGGTGGCAGACGGGGTGCTGCTGGAGGCCTATTCCGTGGAGGACGGAGGCGCCGGAGTCTGCTTCAATGTATATTGTTATAATGTACAGCCGGGTATTGTCATTGACTATGCCACGGGGGAGACATCCCTGGACGAAGGCTGGAGGGACGGGGCAGAGCCGGAATATGATTATGTGCTGAATACCAATACCATGAAATTTCATCTTCCGGACTGCTCCAGCGTAAAGAAAATAGACGACGAAAATAAAGAATTATATGCGGGGAGCCGGGATGCACTGACCCGGGAAGGGTATAGCCCCTGCGGGAACTGTAAGCCGTGACCGTTCGGCAGAGACGAAAAAGTGTGCATCTGCCGGGAAATGGGTGAGAAACTGCCGTGCAGGCAGAAGAAGGGAAAGAAGCCGTGAAAAAAACAGTTATAGTCAACATTTACAATTTTATCCGTATGTCCCATGTGGAGCCCAGTGTGTTTATTCCGGATGATTTTGAGACTGTCAGAAAGCAGATGATTCTCATCAGACAGTATGATTTGCCGGCCACTTACGCATTAAAATATGATGCGCTCATGGAGCCCCGGTACCAGGAGCTGATCAAAACCTATGCGGGCAGCCGGGATGAAATTTCAGCCTGGTGGGAGATCACGGAGGCGCTCTGTGTAAAAGCGGGAGTGGACTTTTGCGGTGCCGGTACGGAAGAATATGACGACCGTGTCAATTCTGCTTACTGCATCGGCTATGGGCCGGAGGAGCGCAAAAAACTGGTGGATGCCTATATGGCTGATTTTTATCAGGTCTTTGGCTTCTATCCCAAAACCATAGGCTCCTGGGTGCTGGATACGGTGACTGTCTCTTATGCGGCAGAAAAATACGGCATTCTGGGCAGCGCCATCTGCAGGGATCAGATGGGGACGGATGGATTTACATTGTGGGGAGGCTTTCCCAACGGAATCTATTATCCCAGCAGAAAAAATGAAAACATTCCGGGAAATACAAAAGAGGGTCAGGTTCCGGTTCCCATGTTCCGGCTGCTGGGACCGGATCCCATTTACAATTTTGAACAGGATGTGCGCTCCGGCCTGCAGGGAGTTTATACCCTGGAGCCTTCCTGGCTCATCGGCAGGAACCCGGAGTGGATTTCCTGGTATTTCGGGTGTCTTACCGGGGAAGATTCCCTGGGGGTGGGTTATGCCCATGTAGGGCAGGAAAATAATTTCCTCTGGGAGAATATCAGGCCGGGTATGGAACCGCAGCTGAAGAAACTGAAGGAGCTGCTGGAAAACGGCTGTGTCAGGATAGAGACCATGGCCGAATCCGCCGCATGGTTTTCCGGGTCGTACAAGCTGACGCCGCCCATGACTTTTCAGGCATCCGCGGACTGGGACAAGGGGAGGAATCTGTCGGCCCAGTGGTATGCCTGCAGCAATTACAGACTGGGATTTCTGGGGGAAAAGGGACATCTGCGTATCCGGGATTTCTTTCTCTACCGCCAGGAATACCCGTCCCGGTACCTGGAGGCTCCCATGACCAATGCAAAGAGCACATTTGATGCCCTGCCGGTGCTGTTTCCGCAGATATGGGTGAAGGAAAGGGGCGAGAGGCCGTTTATCCGGCTGCTGGACGAAGAAGGCCGGGAACCGGCGGGTGTGATATCTTACAAGGCCCTGGACGATATGAGGGCGCAGGCAGTACTTGCGGAAGAAGAAGGAGAGGTCCGGGCCGTGTTTACCATGTCCCCGGAGGGAGTGCTGCTGGAAGGAAATTATCGCCTGCACATGGACTGTCTTCCGGTTTTCCGTTCTTTGTACGGTGGAAAAATTCAGATGGAACATGAGGGATATTACTATGACTTTTCGGTGGAAGAGGGCAGCATTTCCACCGCGGAAGCGGAAGGCGTGGAGATCTGTCCGGAGCGGGGGCGTATTTTCCTGAAATTAGGGCAGAAAACGGAGCGGGGGCAGGTGATGACAGACCTGCAAGTGATTCTGCCGGAGAGAGGCAGCCGGGAGACGCAGGAGTTTGCGGTGCCGCCCATATCTCCGGCCGTGGAGCCCAGGTCCTGCATTTTTGCTGCGGGTACCACGGGAAAAGTGGAACTGGCAGCGCAAGAGGCCGGGGAAATCCGTTATACCCTGGATGGCACGGAGCCGGGGGAAGACGCGGCACTTTATTGCGGCCCGCTGGAACTGCGGAAAGACACTGTAGTCTCCGCAAAGCTGTTTCTTCCGGACGGCAGATGCAGTGAGACGGTTACGGAGTCGTACCGGTTCGGGATTCAGGGAATCCGTCTTACCAGCAGCACTGTCTTTGATGTCCGCCCGGTTTTCGGGGGAAACGGCATTGGAGACCTGACGCAGCCGCTCAGGGGTTCCCTGGATTACCTGGATGGCCGATGGAGGGGGACCCTGCAGAATCTGGAGGTATGCGGAGAGCTTCCGGAACCGATGTATGTGGAAACAATAACGGCTGGTTTTCTGTCTCACCACCGGTCCGGAATCATATATCCCAAGTCCCTGCGCCTTTATACCGGCAGGGATGAGGCCGGCCTGACCCTTACGGCTGAGGTGGAACTGCCATGCGAACCCTGCGCAAGGGAAATCGCCAGACAGGATATTACTTTTTCCGTGGGACAGGTGATAGGCTGCTTCCGGCTGGAAGCCTGCAGATATCGGAGAATGCCCCAGTGGTGCTGCTACCGGGGAACGAAGGGTGTATTCACCATGGTGGATAATATCATTGTCTCACCGGGTACTTAAGTACCTCTTTCCCTTTTTTATATTGTATGCTATAATGCATTGTGGAGCGTAAAAACATATAAGGGGAAAAGTATGGATAAAGTACTTTCATATATCGGGGAACGTTTGAGGGATGTGAGAAGTTCCCGTCTGCTGACGCTGGATGATGTTGCGAAACTGACCGGTGTCAGCAAGCCAATGCTGGGACAGATCGAGAGGGGGCTGTCTTCTCCCACCATCAATACTTTGTGGAAAATCGCAACCGGGCTCAAGATGCCCTTGTCGTACTTTTACAGACAGACGGAAACACTGCTTACTGTGGTGGGGCTGGAAGATAAGATTCCTGCCATGGAGGAAAATGATGGAATGCGGGTGTACACTTTATTTTCCTTTGAACCGGTAAGGAATGTGGAAGTCTTCTATATGGAATTTGACGGAGGCGTCAGGCATTGTGCGGAACCCCATATCAAAGGGGTGGAAGAATATGTTTTCGTGATCAGCGGGACTATGAAAATCATAGTGGAAGGGCAGGAAATACTTTTGTCGGAAAAGCAGTCAATGCGTTTTCAGGCAGATGTTCCCCATATCTATCACAATATTTCGGACCAGCCGTGCATTGTACACGACATGATCTTTTACGCAAATGAGGCTGTGCTGAAATAAGGTGCCGGCCGGGCAGATATCCCGCTTTTGCGTCATGGCACAAAAGCGGGACGCCGGGAGGGCGGCAGTCATGCGAGGCTGCCGCTGCCCAGCGCATTCAGCATATTCTGCCAGGAAGACAGAGATCCGAAGGAACCGGTCCCCAGGGAGGAATATCCCATTCCGTTTTGCAGATACAGGTTCCGGGACATAAGCTGCAGCGCCAGCTGACTGGTGAGGCGGCAGTTTTCACAGCAGGCGTTCCCATTTTCGGCAACAGACCGGGAGGAAGTATCCTGCGGATTCTCGTTTTCCGGGATTTCTTTCTGCTGCCGGAGCGTATTTTGGGCAGCTGCTTTTTGTATATGCTTTGAAAAACTGCCAACATTTGCAAAATTGCGGATATTTGCCGTTCTTGTACCGCCCCGCCGGGCATAATACTGGTTGATTTCCTGAATTTTCGGATCGCTGCCGATCCATCCGAATGTTTCGTTCATTTCTGACTCCTTTCTTGTAACAGTACGGTTACGCAAAATTCATTTTTTCCCGGGCAGATGTCCAGATCTCCTCCATACCTGGCGGCGGTCTGTTTCACATTGGACAATCCGATGCCATGCAGTGAGAGCGGATCCCGGGAAATATTTTTTCCTTTTGAGGAAACGGGCAGCCGGGTATGGCTGTCGAAACGGACTTCACCCTGAAAGGAATTTTTGACGGTGATCAGGTAAAATTTCTTTTTTTGTCTGCCGGAGAGAAAGATGTACTTTGGTCTGCCGGAAATGGCGCTGCAGGCCTCCAGGGCATTTTGCAGAAGGTTGCTTAAGATAATGCCAATGTCATAGGCGTCAAAAGTTTCTGACGCAGGATAGTGAAAATCGGAACGGAATTCTGCTCCCATTTTCAGGGCCAGCGTCCGTTTCTGGTTCAGAATGACATCAGTGACAGCATTTCCGGTCTGAATGACAAGTTCAAATGCACTCATACTTTCATCCATTTTGCGGATGTATTTTTCCATTTCCCCATAATGGCCGCTTTCCATAAGTCCCTGAATATTGGTCATGTGATTTTTCATTTCATGCTTCATCTGGCGTACGCTTTCGTAAAACTGCCCTTCTTCCTCCAGCCGTTCCCGGATGGCAAGAATCTGCTGCTGTTCTACAAAATGTTTTTTCTGCTGTTCCTGCAGGCAGACCACTTTCTGGCAGGAGGCAATGGCGGCAAGAATCCCCAGGTAAAATAATATGGCAGTCGCAGGAACCAGCCCCAGGAAAGCAGGATAGGTTTCGTAAAGCCGTATCACCTGATCCTTTCCGGAAATCACCAGGAGACGCAGCAGGATTGCCACAAACAGGATTCCGGTCACCGGTGTCAGGAGAAGATAGCACAGTTCCTTTGTGTGCAGCGCAATTTCTCTTTTTTTCAGAAGGGCCCTGACTGCCCGGAGCATGCCGTAAAAAAGTACCAGCTGGAGACAGGCCACCAGCAGATAATTCAGCGCCGCACTGCGGTAAACTTTCTCCGGAGTATCGGCATTTCGCAGAAACCAGCCGGATGTCAGGTCATTCACGCTTTGGAGAATCATCATGACCAGGCTTCGGACGCAGTAAAAAATTACACCCAGAAGAAAAACCAACCGGCGTTCCATGCCCAGTAAACCGGCAGATGCCGTGAGCAGGATCATGATTAGAATCATGGACTGCCACCCGGCGCTGAAAGGTGCCAGGTATGTTCCGGTATAGATCAGAAACACAAGAAGTTCCTTTTTTCCGGGACATTTTCGCAGTGCATTTCTTCCGCCCAGTATTTCTCCTGTAAACGGATGAAAAAAAACCGCAATACACACGCCGTATAAAAGGGTCTCGATTGCCAGAATGACTGTGTGAAATAGTAAAAAATGTTCTTGGCTCAATGTATTCTCCCGGGATTAACTGATAAACTGCAGATGCATTTTTACAAAGCTGTCATATTTATACTTGGAGAGGTTCAGACGCCTGCCGCTGGTCAGAGTCACTTCCGTCCGGTCATAAGATTCCACATAGGAAAGATTCACCAGATAGCCTTTGTGGATCCGGCAGAACTGTCCCTGCAATTCCTGTTCCATGGTTCCGATTTTTCCATAGTATTCCAGAGTTCCATCTTTTAAATGCAGCACAATCTTATGCCCATGGCTTTCCATATAATAAATCTGTTCCAGCGGAATGATTTTCCGGGTTCCGGCAAGGGAAACCGTAAGACTCGTTTTCCGCTTTCCGGCATTGTCCAGAATCTCCTTTACGGCTCTCCGGAAGACATCCGCAAATTTATCCTCGTCAATGGGTTTCATCAGGTACTGAAATGCACCCACGTCGAAGGCGTCAAAGACATAACTGTCATACCCGGTGACGAAAATGATAAGGGGCTGGGGCCCGGATTCCCGGCTGCGGATTTCCTTTGCCAGATCCATGCCGTTGGATATGTCTTTCCGGCCGGAACCGCTTAAACGGATATCCAGGAAGAGGAGATCCGCTTCCCGGTGCGCAGACAAAAAATCATCGGGATGGGCATATTCCGCAATCATACAGTCAATATTCTGTTTTTTGATAAGCCGGGAGAGATAGAGCCTTATATTTTTTTCATCATCACATATTGCAATCCTGATCATATTCATACCTTTCAAGGCTTCTATTTTTGTATCGGAAGGCGGGCCGGAAATGTTACTTTATTTGCGCAAACGGACATTCTGACAGCGCAAGTGGACCGGCAGCGCCAAAAGCCTTACCGTACCGTTTTGTAAAAAGGTTTCATATTTTGTAAGAGTCCTTCGCACCAGCCGTAAGCGATTCCGGCCGGAACCAGGTTATTGATGTGAATTCAGTATATACCAGGGGAGAAATATCTGCAATTGGGAATCCATGGGGAAAGAGACAAGATTAGATGAGCAATCAAGTAGGGGAATGCTCTTCTTCCCTACTCGCCGTGCGCCCCGTGTGCCGCCTGGCGGCATAATTCCAGGTGCGGGGAAGTCGCACTTTGTGCACGGGCCTGCGCAATCAAGTAGTGGAACGCTCTTATCCACTACTTGCCGCGCGGGGCGCATGTTGCGTCAGCAACAATCTTCCTTATGCGCCCCTGCGCATAAAAAAGCGCCGGGCCATTTGCGGAACAGTCCGGCACCACATGGATACGGATAAAATACCGTTGAAAGTCTCAGCGGGGAAGTTTGCCGATTCTCTCTATGTAGGCCTTTTCCTTCTCGCGGTTTATCACTTCGCGCAGGGTTTTTAATTCACTTTCGATTCCATCCAATTTTAACAGTATGGCATTGGTATCATAAGTTGCAGAAGATTTCTTGCTGCTTAAGGTTTCGTAGAGTTTTTTTGTTTCTTTGTGCACGCGCTTGGCCTGCTTTCTGATGTCTTTCTTCAGACTTAAAATCATGTCCTTTCCCTCCGCGTATCTTGTTTCAAGCTTCTCTTTTATCATATTCTATTTTGGGGATATCGTCAATATCTTCATGAAAGTTCCGTCATAAATGTTGCAGATTTAGAAATAATTCTTGCAATCCGTGCAGTTTTGTGATATAACTTTATAGTGTCAGGGCAGTGAATGCCTTATATGGATGGATTCCCGAGTGGCCAAAGGGGACAGACTGTAAATCTGCTGCAAATTGCTTCGGTGGTTCGAATCCACCTCCATCCATTTTCCGGTAAATTTATTGCCTGCCGGCGTGGCGGAATAGGCAGACGCAATGGACTTAAAATCCATCGGGAGTTAAATCCCGTACCGGTTCAAGTCCGGTCGCCGGCATAGTTGGTACATGGAAGGGACTCTTTTTCAGCGATACTGAGGAGAGTCTTTTTCGTTATCCGGCTTTGGACAGATGAAAATGTATCTGAGGTATGGTTTTACGGACTGGAGTGGGCCGTATGTTTATACAATTTGTCTGGAAGCATCCGGAGCGTGTCTGATCATTGCATTCTGGCAGCTGTGTGTCACGGTTTGCAGGAGCTGGGACCCCGGCCAGGGAGACGTAGCTGCTGCATTCCCTGAATGAGGGACGGATATACTGCAAAATGGGGCGCACAGACGGCGGAAATGAATTTTCAGACACATTCCGGGCAGACAGGAATATTCGGGGAGGGATCTTGTGATGGAGCAATATAGGAAATTGAATGAGGATGAAATCTGCAGAGAATTGTTCCGGGATTTTATCCGTCATCAGAATGTCACGAAATGTTGGAGAAGGGATAATGATAAATGGGTAATCAGGGATGATCCCTTTGTGGACGAGTGGTCGGAAGCCGATTACAAAATACTGGTGGACTGCCTGAGACATACGGTTTCGGCAGGGGGTTTTGTGTACGCCGCGTTTGCGGCCGGCCGGCTGAAGGGATTTGTGTCCGTTGAGCCTGATCTGATGGGACGGGAAGGGGATTACCTGGATTTGTCAAGTATCCATGTGTCGGAAGATATGCGTGGACGGGGCATCGGAAAGAAACTTTTTCTTGCGGCAAAGGAGTGGGCTGCGGGCAGGGGGGCAAAAAAACTGTATATATCCGCACATTCCGCCGTGGAAAGCCAGGCTTTTTACAGAACCATGGGCTGTGTGGAAGCCAGGGAATATCAACAAAAGCATGTGGAAGCCGAACCATACGACTGCCAGCTGGAATGTGTGTTGTAATGCTGGGATGGAAAAGCCGGCAAAACGGAAAAGGAGTAGGAGGCGCAATGGTTCATATTATAAAATTAAGGGAAAATGCCGGGCTGATACAAGAGGCTGCGGAATGGTTTCACCAAAAATGGGGAATTCCCCTGGAAGCCTATGCAGAGAGTATGGATATGTGCATTCGGAATAAAAAAGAAATACCCCAGTGGTACCTGGCCATGGTGGAAGGACGGATTGTGGGGGGACTGGGGGTAATTGAGAATGATTTTCATGACCGGAAAGATCTTACCCCCAATGTGTGCGCAGTATATGTGGAAGAAGAATACCGCTGCCGGGGCATTGCGGGAAAGCTGCTGAACTTTGTCTGCCGGGATATGGAAGAAAAAGGAGTGGATACCCTTTATCTTGTCACGGATCATACTTCGTTTTACGAACGTTACGGATGGGAATTTCTGTGTATGGTTCAGGGGGATGGTGAACCGGAGAAGGCAAGAATGTATGTCCATAGGAAAACATCCATCGGACAATGAGGACAATATTCAGAAAAAAGTGAGGAAAAATGGTGAATTTGCAGGATAAAAGTGTCTGTCCTACGCTGGAGCAGGTGGGCGAATATGTGGGAAATCCGGTTTTTGCACAGTTTTGTGAACAGATCAGGAAAAAGTATCAGTGTACGGAGAAAATAGAATTTAGTTCCTGCAGCATGGAGCCCGGCTGGAACATAAAGTATAAAAAAGCCGGAAAAACGCTGTGTACCCTGTACCCCAGGGAAGGCTATTTTACAGTGATGGTCGTGGTGGGAAAAAAGGAAAAGGATGCCGTGGAGGCAATGCTGCCGGACTGTACCCCTCAATTGCAGGAAATTTATCATCAGACAAGAGAAGGAAACGGGCAGAGATGGCTGATGATAGACCTGGAAGATCAGGATGGCGTGTATGATGATATCATCCGCCTGACCGAAATCCGCAGGGGATGATCATGGAGCTGTATCTGATTATCCGGGCCGGCAGGCCCGGCCGGACAGGAAGGGAGGATGTAATGTTTTTACCTGAAAGCATACGTGATTTGATGCCGGGAGAAGATTATGAGACAGATGATATCGGAATGTCCGGAGCATCGGTCCTGGTTTTTAAAGATAAGATTCTAAAGGTGCAGGACTGGAATCCGGAGTCAGAAAACGAATACGGCATGCTGCGCTATCTGCAGGACAGACTTCCGGTTCCGCATATATATGCACATGAGGTATCCGGGGGCAGATCATATCTGCTCATGGGCAAATGTGAGGGGCAAATGGCTTGTGCGCCTGAATACATGGAAAATCAGACTGTTTTATGCAGACTGCTGGCAGAAGGCCTCAAAAGGCTGTGGAGTGTGGACATTTCGGACTGCCCCTCCGACCAGAGCCTTTCGCACAAACTTGCCCAGGCCGCCCGCAACATAGAGAACGGTCTGGTGGACATGGACAATGTGGAACCGGATACATTTGGGGAGAACGGCTTCCGGGATCCTGCGGCACTGCTGCAATGGCTCTATGAAAACAAGCCGGATGAGGAATTGGTTCTATCCCATGGAGACTTCTGCCTTCCCAATATATTTGGCCGAAATGGCAGGGTGAGCGGATATATAGACCTGGGCAGAGCGGGCATGGCAGATAAATGGTGCGATATCGCGCTGTGCTACCGAAGCATATCACATAACTATGGCGGAAGATACAAGAGCCGGGGAAATAGTGCCTGCCAGGAATATGATGATTTACTTTTATTCCGCGAACTGGGTATCCGGCCTGACTGGGAGAAAATACGATACTATATTTTACTGGATGAACTGTTCTGAAAGAAGTATGCTCCGTGGGTCCCCTGATCCACGGAGGGTAAATTCCGGGGAGGTAGAATATGCTGTGCATCAGAAGATATGAGCCGGCAGACTGTAAGGCGCTGGCAGAATTGTTTTGTGAGACGGTCCACGCTGTGAATGCGAAAGACTATACGAAGGAGCAGCTGGACGCATGGACTGCGGGCAGTGCCGATCTTGAAAGATGGGGCAGGACACTGGCTGAACATGATACAGTGGTTGCCGTGGAGAAAGACAGGATAGTCGGGTTTGCCGATATGGCCGAAGGAGGCTGTTTTGACCGGCTGTACGTCCATAAAGATTATCAAAACCGGGGAATTGCCACTGCACTTTGTGATGAACTGGAACAGAAGGTTGCTGGGGATAACATAACAGTGCATGCATCCATTACCGCGAAGCCCTTTTTTCTTTCCAGAGGATACAGGGTTGTAAAGGAACAGCAGGTTATCAGGCAGGGGATTTCTCTCACAAATTTTGTTATGGAAAAGGATCACCACAAAAGGGAGCGGGATACGATGCCGGATGTTAATAAAACGTGCGGAAGTGAATGCCTGGGCTGGTAGTATCCCCGCCGGCAAAATATTATAATGAGGACCATTAAAAAAAGGAGGTCACATTATATGAGTCTGGGAAATAGTTTATTTCACGCCCGTAAGAAAAAAGGAATGTCACAGGAAGAGGTTGCCGAAAAGCTGGGGATAAGCAGGCAGACCGTCTCAAAATGGGAGACAGATGAGACGCTGCCGGATATCTGTCAGTCAAAAAAACTTGCCGTTCTGTACGGACTGTCGCTGGACGAACTGGTTGAATTTGATATCGGCATAAAAGAAATCCAGGAAGTAATTGACAAGACCAGCCAGGAAGTATCGGATAAGGTTGACTGGACAAAAGTATGGGGCAAAAAGTATCCGGTGCTTGTCCGCTACCAAAAGGAGGTTGACACGGCGGAATATAGGACAGAACTGGAAAAGCTGCTGTGTGACCTGAAAAAGAAATATGGCTACAATGAGCTGGATGCCTTTCTTGTCCTGAAAGACATTCTGGCATCTGTCTGGAATGACAGAAAGAAGTAATAAAAAGATTTTGTAGTAGAACTCCGACGATAAACGCCGGAGTTCTTTTTTCGGGTGTGTATATTGGTATGCGTTTTACTATGAAAGCCCCTGCACCATTACGGCACCGCGAAGTGTTTTTGTGCTTCCCTTGCACAAAAACCGGGACAGCAGTGCGCCAAACCGCATGCTCCTGCGGTTTGTGTGCATCATCAAACCCCCCGGCTTTTATGGATGATGGTGCGGCTGGCCGCATGGGGGTTTAGAAACAAATACGCCGTCCATAATTCCATACAGGGAAATGAACATTGTCATAACCACAGAAGGCAATGCATAACGAATTAACTTTGTATATGTAAAATGGTCTGATAATTTCGGTTTCACAAATCTGAAATCCCCTCCTTTATGACTTTATAGAAATAATCCTCTATCCTCTTACCGCACTGCTTATCAGATAACATTGTCTCCATTATCGCAATCTCATCCAATCGAGCAAAATTCATAAATGTTTCATATAAGCATTTTGGCTTTTTATCATCTATTCCACTTCGAGCTTCAGGAAAACACCCCATCCATCCCTTCCTTTCCTATAACTTTCATTAAAACAGACTTCTGGCGTTCTCTTTCGTTTTTTATCTCATTTGATATTGAAAAGACTTTAGGATACTTAAATTGCACCTCAAAAGGGATAATATTATAAGACTTTTCTAAGTCTTTGCAGTCAGAAAAATTTCTGCTCAAATCATCATGTTTCCAATAGCAATTAATTACAACAGATTTGCTTTTCAAATAAAATTGGTACTCTTCGTTATATTTTTTTCAAAATGGTCTGGAATATCTGAGCACTTTATGAGATTCATTATCAATTTGGGTAATTCCGTTGTTAATTCAGGGGGATACTCAAACTTCAATTCAGACACGTCAAAATTAATACAGTAGTCAATCCTATTCAATCTATACATGTTAAATCCCTTTAAAAAAGGCGATATTTTCTCTGCTTCTTGTTCAAAAATCTTTTCAACTTCTTTTAAATAACTCGCATCTGCGGCTACAATATAACTTTTTTCGCCTATAAGAACCTTAGGATTTATTATTGCTTGAATACTGCTATGTACAAATAATATCATATATAGAAAACCAATCCATTTGAATAAAGAATCACATAATTATAGACCGGAAACCAGCTTTCAGATTTCCGGTCACTGTTGTTTTCTGCATAATACCGCACATCCTCAGAATTTCTGCTTCTTAGATATAAAATCCCGAAATACCAATACTTTCTTCTAAATTAAGTCTGTCCCTTGAATACTATATTGTCTGTAGATTTTGTTCTTTTTGAAGTTTTAATATCGTTTCTTTAGAAAGTCTTGAATATTTAATGATTTTTTCTAATGGCTCATTATTCAGCAACATCTCTTTAGCTGTCTCAATCCTTTCGTCATGCCTTTCACTTTCCACATATGAACGCATGATTTCCTCCTCATCATACAATAACATCATGATATCCACTACCTCCTTTTCTTTGCTGCTCAAATACTCTTTCAGTACATTTCTGTCCTTACAGATACGAATCGCTTCCAGGACAGCCTCCTGCGTTCTCCCGTGAAGTGCCATCTGCTCGTTGCATACTTTTGTAAACATGACATACTGATTGATAATATCCCCCTCTTCACCATCATATATCATCTTTACTTTTACATCAATACAGCTCTGTTTTCCATCGAAGAACTCCTGTGCCAGTGAAACCTCCGCAGGCCTCGTCTTTCTGTCACCAGTATAGATTACATAAATCTCAGGTACTGGTATTTTTACTTTTTTGCTCTTGTAGAGATTTTGACTTGTTCGGCTAAAATAATCATGGTAAGTCTGCACCATATACATCAATGCCCGGATAATGATATTCATCGTCCAGGTCGATTGTGCTTCCGCAAGAATTACCATTCTGTCTTCAACAATAAAACCCAAATCGTTATAAATATTATCTGTCAGCACATTCTTTATGGTGATGTCTGTCAGCTTATCTTCTGTAGTATCAGTATCTTCTGGATGGAGCGCTTTATACAGCTGCAACAGGTACTTTTTATCCTGAAACAAGTTTGTGAAGACACTGTCCTTGATTGTACGCTTCATCACATGCGCACGTTGCTGTTGTCCTTCTCCCAAAGATACAGCATTGTTATCTGCCATCTGTCCACATCCTTTCCACCCTGATTGGTTACACAATCCTACCCATGTATTAATAGTACCATAATCTCTGCCGTCTTTCAATGAAATTTACTATACATCACAAGCAGCATTGCGGCAATCCCACATCCTTCCCTGCCTGCAGACTATCCTGTACCAGCATGTATATGCCCGCCCTGTTCATCCACCAGGATAATCCGGACATCGGGCCGCTTCCTTTTCCTCAAAATAGACGTCTGCCGGATATGCCCCACTACTGTCGCTTCCCTTCCTCGAAGCGGCGCCAATCCCTGCATATCCCGCAGGATTCCATATGCTGTTCTTAAGTCATTCCCATTCCTGATATGAACCATGCTTTCTCCTTTCCGTTATCTTCCACATACAGGATGAAACTATGCCATACTTTCCCGCAGTTCCCTCTTGTACTTATAAAAGCTCTTCCTGGAAACCCCCGCCTGTCCTGTTCAGTTCCGCCATCAATACGATCTCCTGTGGCTCACTGATGCCGTATTTCCTATCCCCACCATTCTGGGAATCAGGCTTGTGGCCTCCCTTCTGTCCGTCTCTGGGTTCCATCTCCTGTCTCCCTGCCTTTTCCTATTCCTGGACAGGATATTTGTCCTGATGTCCCCCCTGGTCTGCCCCGCCCTCTCTCCGGTTGGCCTTCTGCCGTCTGTCTCCCTGATGGATGCCATTGCCCTATCCCAGGGTATATACTGCCTGTCCATGGGAATCCGTAATCTCCAAAAATACAATCTCCCTACTTGTCATTGAAAGAGATTGCACTCACTGAAAAACGCTCATTGGAAATATATCTATTCCTCGTCATGTCTCAGCGATTGAAAAGTAATCATCATTCACTTCCTCAATCTCCAAAGCATAACCCTTTTCAACAAATGTTCCTTCCACTTCCCCGGATTGGTCACACCAATATGTTCCTGCAAAATCCGAAATACTGACTTCCGACGCTACAGTCCTATCGTCATATTCTATAAAATTCTGCCCATCATAATCACAGATGGCATAAAAATCATTGGATGGATAATACTCCAATATCAAAGCACCTTCCCCATTGTACACCTCGTATATGTCCTCTGTATAAGGCGCTGAATAATATCCCGAGTCATCGGTCCATCCCCAATAGTATTCCAGATACCACTGATCCATCAATACCTGAATCGTTTCCAGATTCCCCTGGCTGTCCAGCAGCGAGTCCATGATGATGTCCGCAGTATCTGGATTTATCCCGAAAACGCCATACTCTTCCTGCTCTATGTACATCATATACAGAAGATAGCTTGTCCCGTCTCCTGCGTCTACCGCCTGCTGGATAAATCGGACCTTAAGGTTGTGCTGAAGCGGATGCCTCTGAAGCCAGTCGATAAGAATCGGTTTTGCCGCATCGTCAGATACACCAAAAGCAATATCGTCTTCAATCCCAGGCCGCAGTAATCGTATAGTTGTCCATAATGGCATTAAATATCTCTTCATGATTCTCACCGCTTGATACGGGATAGGAACATCTTACATAATACATATTGTCCCCAACAGCCTACCAATAATCTTTGATGATTAAATCACTATCCCCTTTCCATTCATCTTCCTTTGTCATATACACCATTATACGTGCCGAAAATCTGTTAATTGATATCTCTATAAGATCTATGAGATTTCCTCCATCTTCAGTATAGTTTTTCGTGGCTTTATCTTCTGTAAACACTCCATAAAAGTCATTCAGTGCATAGGTAACCTGAATCATTGCTCTGCTGTCTGAAGAATATATTATACACGGAATAAAAGAGTTTCTACTCTCTGTCACCCACCATGTATTAAAATAACGAAAGAAACAGCCTCCTTCCGCATTAATATAAACCTCTGAAAGTTCTACTGTCCCTTTTCCTTCTGCTAACTGCTGCACCTCGTTGTTACTACGGCTAATGAGACCGCCTGTGAGACCTCACAGAATAAGCCTCCCAGTCTTTCCTCGTCTACCTGCCTGATTTACACATATGGGTTACGGTTGCCTTTGGAACCTCGCTGTCTTTACCCAGTTTATCTGCCATGTGCGCCCATATTAAGTTTCTGTTCGTCAGGCTACGATTTAGCTATCTCTTCTTCTCGCCCACACCTCACAGTCTGAACCTTGGGAGTCACTTCGGGGTTCGTCGACAACTACGCCCTTTACGGACTTTCACCACAGACTGACGGCATGCCCACCATACATAAAAAAGAGGGTTGTGAGCCCTCTTCAAGATATCCTTGTATTTGATTACATATGATGAAGCCTTTCATTACAACGCTTAATTGCGTTAAGCTGTATTACTGACGCATCAATCATTCCATCAGACCTAATCTTCAATCCCGATTGTACTGAACTCTTTCCCTTTATTATCCTGGCTGTCTTACGTATGAGAAACACTGTGATTGGCACCCAAATAAACAACAAAGCAACGAGCCAGGCAACCGGCGAAAATTCGGGTTGCCATACAATAGTCATTATTATCGCTATTATTGTCAATCCAAGCATTATTATCGAAATTATATCGAACATAATAAACATGTTTAATTTGGCGCGATATGCTTCAGTCAAATTTGCTTTATGTTCATTTTCATCATATTCAATTACGGGATCCGCAATTATATCATCGATAATATTCTGAAGACATTTTAATTCACGTTCAAGATCATCTAGTCGGTTCCTCGTATTAGATATCTGTCTGTTAGTACGAACCAATTCCACAATTGCAGATACCAATATGATTATACCGATTAGTTTCGGAAGTATATTAAATAGGAGTATAGCCACAATTAATGATATAACACATATAATCCTGGCTAATGGCGTCATGCGCAATGCAAAACATGCATCATTATACTCTATAGCCAAGTTGACTGTATCCTTTCGGATATTTTGTGTACTTGATATTGTTTCTTGATTACTCATTTTCATGCCACACTGATGGCAAAACTTGGAATCGTCTTTTACTTTGTTACCACATTTAGGGCAAAACATTGTTTGCTACCTCCTCTTGTATAATAATGGCATATTGCCTATTATAATCCATTCGCCCATAGTTCTTTCGCCTATACAATATAAATATCAACATTTTAATAGGCGAGGTGATACTGGAATGGATTATAAATTACTGGGACAAAGAATCCGCGCAGCCTGACTGGCAATGGGGCTGTCACAAGAACAGCTGGCTGAAATGGTAGGTCTGACCAGCCAGCACATATTCCATACAGAAGTTGCTTCTACAAAAATCAGCCTGCCGGCCCTTGTAAAAATTGCAAATGCCCTGCATACCAGTGTAGACAAACTATTATCTGACAGCATACAGGATTCCAAATCACATCTGATGAAAGACGTCCAAAACGTCTTTGCTGACTGCGACCCTGACGAAATATATGTCATGCTTGAAACCGCCGCCGCTGTCAAAAAATCAATCCGTATACGGAAATTAAAGCGCATGGATTGAACAGGCTATTAATTCGATTTCTTATTATGCATCATCTTGTCTGGCTGTTCAAAATTTCCCTGATTAAAATAAACTTTTTGTTATTATACAGCAATTTCAGCCTATGCAGGTCTGCAGAGAGCATACATTAAAAAAAGTACCTTCATGGTACTTTTTAATGTTGCCCTCTAATCAATAAACAGATCCGTAGCCGCTTCCTCCGGTGACGGCATATAAAATCTTACGCCTTCTTTTCCATCATAATAGTCTATACAATATTCATCCGGAGCATCCTCCGTTCCCCATTGTGTCCAGCCCATCATAAAAGGATCGCCCAGAATTTCAAGAATTTTATCCCTGTTTACATTGAGTGATTCCCCGTTGTAAGTGCAAAGTGCCGGATCAATTGCTATTCGATAAATCTTTCTTCTGTCATCAAAACAAAAAATAATCCCTATTTCTCTATAAGCGCATATATTTTCATCACTGCCCTCAATCAATTCATCACAGGATGCATCCATTTCTTCCATAACATCATCTATGTATCTCCCCAGATAATCATTTATAGGATAATCTTTCCAAAGAATCTGATTCGGATACCTTTCAGCCGCAGTCATTTCTGGAGCAGGTGAAAAAGCAGTATTGCTTTTTTGAAGATAGCAACTAAAAAACACTGCCGCTACAAATACTGCAAAGCCAGTCAGGATATTTCGCTCCGTATGGAAAAAAGCCCTTTTTACCTGCCGTATGGACTGGTAACGTTTACTCGGGTCCAGTTCTGTACATTTCCGCAGCCTTCTCTTATACCGCAGCCTTTGAAATCTGTCCTGCAAGATCTGCTCCAAAGTAATGCCAAGAGAATAAATATCCGTCCTTACATCAGTCTGGGAAAATCCATATTGCTCCGGAGGCGCATACCCACGGGTACCCAGCAGCCTGGTGTCCTGCTCCCGGTTCTCTTTTGGCTCACGGGCTGCATCGAAATCAATCAGGCATATATGCCCGCTCTCTGTATAAATAATATTGGACGGCTTGATATCACGGTGGATAATGCCCTTGCCGTGCAGAAACTCCAGAACAAGGCATAAGTCCCTTACAACACCTGTGAATTGCTTCCCGGATAGATTTACGCCGCCCAACGATGGACCCTCTATATATTCTTCTATGATTGTTGTGGTCTCTTCAGTTATGACGACTTCATAAATCTTTGGCAGACATGGATGAGGACAGTCCTGCAGCGTCAAGCATATCGGATGCTGGCCCTTCATTACTTTTCTTACGAAAAACTTTCCCGTTTCTTTTTCCTTTACCAAATGCACCATGCCATTTTCACTTTGTTTCATCAGTTCAATTTCTTCATATTTTAAATTATCCATTTTTTTGCCGCTTTCCTTGCCACGTCATCATTCATGCTATATAATATCCCATGTGCAAAACCCGCACATGGGATGGATGGCCATTCGGCCGCTGATTGCCTTGAATAAGGTGTATTATACCAGATAAATCAGGAGGCTCAATATGAAATTGAAATCAAACACAGCGTCCGTTCCAAAACAGACACCGTCAACTTTAGAACTGGAACATGAACTCAAAGCCACTGCAGATATCGAGGATTATTTTGAAAAGCACAGTTCCAACATGCTTTTACGCAGCCTGCCCGAACACCTGAAAATGCTTTTGGATCAAAAAGGGATCAGCAGGGCGGATGTGGTACGGAATTCTCTGCTTAATCGTACCTATGTATACCAGATATTTGATGGCCGTAGGATGCCGTCCCGCAATAAGCTGATAGCTATAGCATTCGGGATGCAATTCTCCTATTTTCCCTGAATCAGAAAATGAACGTTGAAGAAACCAATGAATTGTTGTACGACCATAGTATGGAGATTCTGGGAGTTCCGGAAAAGTGACCATATAATTTCTGACAGCCCTGAACACACCAGCCTGCTTCATTCCCTATGACTGGTGTAGTATACAGTCAAGACCACCGGCTTAGCCGGTGGCTTGCACTGCCCCTATAA
>OFGA01000730.1_pt1 | contig 25509 bp, 23 predicted proteins | sample 1521471 | NCBI WGS metagenome assembly OFGA01 (sample SAMEA3504086, study PRJEB24116) | mouse gut metagenome | biome: mouse gut; feature: mouse-associated habitat; material: faeces | place: Denmark | collected 2011 | reverse complement strand
AATTTTTATCAAAAAAGATTTTTACCCATAGACACAAAATTTTTTACAGCCTCTTCTGTGTTGCATTTTAAAGGAATATTGGCTTGAATCTCCCTGCCGGATATGGTATATTGTAAACATAAAAGGAAGCAACCGCCCACAAAGTGGTTAGCCTCCGGAAATGGTTTTTAAGCCTACCAGACTGCCAAGTACAAGGTAGGCTTATTTATTTTCGCTTGTTATTCCTATCTATATAGGCAAGCAATGCAAGGAGGAACGAACCACCTAAAAATAACAGGCTAAAAACTTCGTATGTATCCATTTGCATCACCTCCCTTCTTCATGAATTTTGTGGTTCACACAAGTGAGGGAGGCTTTCCGCCTTGTAACACGGTTGTTCCGTGTATCTAATATAGCATAACTTCCAATATCCGACAATCCTTTTCTGATTCTGGAATTTAGGAAAAATTTTAACGGTGTAATCTATAAATATTGGATTGATTGAAAGCTATATTTTGCAGTATTAATGAAGAAAAGGACATTCCTGAATCGGTTTCCCGGAATGTCCTTTTTTGATTATACTAGATGATTCCACATAATTCGGCTGAAAGCTGTATGCCGGCTTTCAGCCCATGCCGGTATGCTATTGCGCCGTACACTGCGCCGCAATGGTTGGTGGTAGAGATTGCCATGTCAACGATGGCTGTCTGCTTCCGGCTAAGTTTAGCATTGTCCATTTTTTTAATGCGATATTCTGCTGTTTCAGGGTATTCTGATATTCACGGTTTTTCCTTAATGATGCTTCCAGGCTGTCTGCCATCCGTGCCGCTGTTAGTATATCCAGTAACTTTTTATTTTTCATTCTGCACTCCTATCTTTATTTTGCATTCTTATCTTTGGCTGACTTGAAATTTTAAATTCCAGTGCAGAAGTAAATTCCACTGCACTTTAAAATTTACAGAAATATGAACATTTTCCAGAGTCAAAACACCCGATTTCTGTTATAATCAAGACAGCTTCTTGCAAAATATCTGATTTTCTGGTATAGAAAACAGACCGATGGAGAGTTAGTGTGTCAGACTAAATTCCACCGGCAGCATGGTAAAAATGTGAAAGTCTGAATTCCATCCTGACAGCAGATTTTGTGAGAGTGTTAACGGTTATACTTAATCAGCTTAGGCGTCAGATTGACTTCATCAGGGGCGATCGGTCTAAGCTGAAGTGCTTTCAGGACATCTTCACCGTATACTTCCAGTGCGGCAGTATAGGGTGTCTTTCCCGAAAGGCTCTCCCGGGGAGTGGAATTGATGTGGTTTACGGTCAGGTCCACATCCCACTGGGTAAGGAATTCGAAACTGGTTCCTTTTGGCAGCACCATCCTGAGCATGGTGTGTACGTTTTCGACACCGCCTTTCTGACCGCTGCGCATGGGGTCACAGTAATATATGTTCGTTCTCTCTATGCCGGCTATACCTGTTTCCAGAGCATCAGGATCACCAAACTCAGAACCCCTGTCAGTCAGGAGGATGCCGAAAAGGCACAGGAAATCATAAGCGCCCAGTTTCTTTTCCAATCGGTCAAAAACCATATGGACGGCACCTTTTGTACAACGGTTCATAAGGAAAGCCAGAAAGAGCTTTTCTTGTTTTAAGAAGAATGTCAGGAGTACCTTTTTGGACTCATTGGAAGAGTGAACGGTATCCATCTCCGTCCAGTGTTCAGGAGACAGTGCCTGAAAGCCAGCATATATCCTTCCTTGGAATACAGTACGGTCTCTGATCTGTGTATTGTGGCTTTTACGGGGCTTGAACTTCACTTTCCGCTTGAGGTCGATATTCCTTGCAGTAAAAAGACCTTCATCCAGATAAGTGTAAAGAGTCCTGACGGACATACCCAGTTCCGGATGGTTTGTTACGATCTGGTAAGGGGACTGCCCCTGTGAGATGAGCGGGGAGATGACCATATCCTTCTGCCGCAGCGCATGCTTTGTCATACTGATGCCGGAACGGGAATCCGAAAGGAGTTCCCGGTACTTCCTGTCAGCGAACCTTGCATCATAGAGGCATTTATGGGCGATGGTGCAATGATTTATGGCTTTAGGGCATCCATTACAGACATAAGGAGCTTTATCGAGGCGGTCACAGCGTTCCCTTACAAAGTCAGGACAGGTCTGGTTACAGGTAGGACAGGAAGAGCACTTTACATCACAGAGAATGATTTTACGGCATACGTTAGTCTTCCTGCAGCGGTAACGGTGGATACAGAAGTTGTGGGCGTTATAGAAAGTACCCTTATGATACCAGTCACTAAGACGGTGAACCCTGATTTCTTTGGAGATGGTGGTAGGATCTTTACACAGATACTTAGCGACCTCTTTGAAGGAAAGCCCTTGGTTTAGAGACTTTTCGATATACTTACGGTCATCAAGGGTAAGGTGCTTCTGGTTGCCTGGTATGTATTTACCCATGGAGAACCTCCTTCTACTGCTGTCAGGAGGGCATGGAGAGTATAACACTGATATGTGAAAGAGTAAACGCTACTCTTGCAGAGGTAAATTTCACCGTATGGCGAGGGAGTGGAATTTAAAATTTTAATTTTCCTATTGAAGATAAATTAAGTAATTTTCTTGACAAAATATAGAGGGGGGGGGTAAACTGAATAGAGCATGGTTAGAATATTTTTAACAATACAATTTATGAGGAATATTGTAGGAAAAATGGATTAAGGATTGAAAGTGATTTTTATTTGTAATTGTCAGATTCAGGGAGTATATCAGTGATGGCGAAAAAGGATAAATTAGAAAATAAAATAGAAAACAAAAGGATTTTATTTTTTTGTGGAATGATGATAGTTGGTGCAGTAATATTAATTGTTTATCTGGTACTTACTGGGAATACCCCACAAATGTTTAATGATGTTGTAAATGAGTATACGGCAATGCTTGGAAGTAATAAATCTGCGGAAAGAAACTTATTTTATATTCTTTCTTTTTTGGGAGTCATAATTTACACGGTTTATTTTTTTATAACTCAGAAAGTAAGTAGCTCCAGAATGACGGTATCCAGAGAGCAGAGAGAAAAAAATGATTATGTTTATATTATTCTGGCATTGGTAGTGTTCATCGGAATATATTATTTTGTGTATCTTGAGACAAACCCCCTTTTATTGGCAGCAGCCTTCCTAACTTCAATTATAATGCTTGTTAATAAGGAAGAAGTTGTTTCTGGTATCAGTTTTTTTTTCATTTGTGCATATTCTGTATATGCAATATATAGAGGATATGTTTTTGTTGGAGGTGAAAAGTCATTAAGTATAGTAACTGTAGCTTTAATTTCATTGGCAATTTCTTCAGGAATATTATCTGTAAATAAAAGTCATAAAATTGGATTTGTGCGTGGTATAATGCTTGTTCAGGTATTAATACCATTTTCTTTGTTCATATTTTTGGCATCAAAGTATAAATATGGAGAAGAGTATTTGATTTTGCATATACCATATAAAGTACAGATACTTATAGGATTATTAATAATTGCGTTTATCATAGAAGCTATTTTAATTGTTAAAAAGAACTGGAAGAAAAAAAGGAACAACATTGGAGATATTATTTCATATGGGACATGTATTTCGATAATGGCTTTTAACAGATATAGTGGAAGCGGTGCTATCATTTCATGGGATCTTCATCATCCCTATGAAAATATTATTGGTTATTCACAGATGATAGAGTTAGGACAGGAGGCGTTTTCAGAATATATTCCAATTTCAGGTATATATTCGGTTATACAAGGGGCTTTTTTGTCTTTTTTTGGACATGGACAAATGGCTTATTATTTTTTGACGCAGAACATATTCTATCTTTTTATCATTACTATAATAGTAATCTTATTAAAGAAGCAGGTGAAAGGAGAATGGGCATTGTTTGTTTCATTGGTGTTTCTTGTGCCTGATTACAATCGTATAGCATTTATTCTTCCTACTATGTTATTGCTGTCTTATCCAAAACTAATTGAAAATAAAAATTTGTGGTTAAAATGCTGGTATTTATCCAGTTTTTTCCAGGGTCTTTATTATCCGGTATTTGGAGCTGCTGTTTGTATGGGATATTTTCCTTTAGGTATATGGCAGATTATTTCTTATGTAAAATCAGAAACATTTAAAAGAGATATAAAGCAAATATCGTTTTGGATGTGGTGGGCTGTATGTTCCATTCCTGTAATTTTGGGAATACCTTATTTGGTGGGAACAGTAAAGCATATGAAAGCCATGGGAAGGCAGACGGTATATGCAGACGGTATATGCAGGTTTGGGCAAATGGTTCCAGAAAATTTTTTATCGTATGTTCAAAATTTGTCTGTTCGGTTAGTAGTGTATTACATTTTTACATTTTCTATTGTTGTAAGTATTGTTTGGATGTCTGTGGCGTTATTTTTAAAACTTGGTAACATACAGATTAAAAATAAGAAGATAAAAATAGAAAATCCAATTCCTTCATATATATCATTATCACTTAGTATATTGCTGCTAGTATCTTTTAGCTATACAGTTATACGAATAGATAGTAATAATATTTATGCACGAAGTACAGGTGTTGTATTTGCTGCTTTTGTGATATTTGTGTTAGTAGCTGTAAATTTTATTGCAGACAGTAAAATAAAAAAATGTATATTATTGTTTGCAATGTTTTTAATTGCAGTTGTATCAGGAGAGGGATTTCTTTTTGTAGATGTAAATAGTGAATCAGTTACTTATAATACTGAAAACTCAAACCTCTTTAGATATATGTCTGAAATGTATGCAAGTGCCAAATTGGATGCTTATTACACAGTTCCAGAGGAGTATAAATATGTAGAAAATGATCAAATTGAAAAGTTGGGAACTTGTTTTGTGTTACAATCTGTATATGATAATATAGAAAGCATTTATAATAGCGCCCAGAATCTTGATAGAGAAGAGTCATATTTTGGAATTGTACCTTCTTTTGGTTATTACTATTTATGTAATATTAAGGGCGATAGTGCAATGGAATCTTATACTGTCAGGGGAATAGATGCAGCAAAGGAAACGATAGATTTAATCCAAAAGCAGAAAACTATTGTAGGACTGGGTATCGATTCCATTAATAATTATTATTTTTACCATTGGTTACTCACATCTGGAGAATATATCTGGTCAGAACAGAACTTAAGGTTTGAGCCTAATGACGGTTCTGTACCATTAGATGAAATATTAATGCAAAATAAGAATATGGAAATAGCAGTGGACGGTGGATTTTTAGGCAGAACAGCGGGCTCATGGGGACTATCGATGGATAGACTTAAAAGTATTTTTTCTAATCCTGAGATAGCGTATACGCTTATCAATACAGATAATACAGTTCAGGCTAAATTAACGAAAGGGATAGATGGTGATGAAGTTGATTTTGTATACTTGGAATTTGCTGAGATGGATAATAACTATGAATATATATTGTTTGATGGAGAGACAGTTGTCCAGGATACGGACAAGTACCCATTTTTAAAATATCTGGCGAAAAAAGATTATAACAGAGATTTGACAGTGGTTGTTTCCTGGACAGACGAAGCAGGAAACAGTCGTAGCATGAACTGTGCAATGGGACAGGGAAAGCTGTTAATTCCATTAGGCGGAGGAAGAGGATGGCTGTTAAATAAGCATTCAGAGATTTCTATTAATGTTATTAATCAAAATGGTGAAACTGTTGCAGTACCGGATATTTCAAATCTGGAATTTTTGAAATTGCGGGAAGTGGAGTGAATGTTGTGAATAAGAAAATATTACTTTTTATCCCTATGTACAACTGTGAAAAGCAGATTATCAGGGTTTTGAAGCAGCTTACAGATGAAGTTTGCAATTACTTAAATGAAATAATTATTGTCAACAACAGAAGTACAGATAATGGTGAAATGGTTGTAAAGGAATATCTGTCAGAACATAAATTTCCAATCAAGGTGAAATTGCTGCGCAACGACAGTAATTACGGACTGGGAGGCTCGCATAAAGTGGCATTTCAGTATGCAGTGGAATATGATTTTGAGTATGTGATTTTACTTCATGGAGATGATCAGGGGGATATTTCCAATATCATTCCATATTTGAAAAGCGGAGAATATGAAAAATATGATTGTTTTCTGGGAGCACGTTTTATGAAAGGCTCTCAGCTGCAGGGATATTCAAAATTCAGAACTATTGGCAACAGGGTTTATAATTTTTTGTTTTCTGCAGGATGTGGCTACAGAGTGTATGATCTGGGTTCAGGCTTAAATATGTATCGTACAGATATTTTGCAGGACAGATTTTATTTAAAATATAAAGATAATCTGATTTTTAATTATTGTATGGTAATGGGTTCATCCTATTACAGGCACAGGGTAAAATTTTTCCCTATTATCTGGCGGGAAGATGATCAGGTATCAAATGTGAAGATGGTAAATCAGGCGGTAAATGTGTTGAAATTGCTGGGCTCTTTTGTGATAAACAGGAAGAAATTTATTATATCCGAGCACAGGGACAAGGTAATTGCGGAATATACAGCCCAGGTGATTTGGCAAAACGAATAGGCTCAGGTGAGATATTTATGGAAAAAAAGATGAAGTATAATATCATAAATGTCGTTGTACTTTTAATTACTATGCTTTTTTTTATATACAATTGCAGAGATTTGCCGGAAATATTTGCGGAAAAAGATTTGACATCTGTTTTTCTTCTGGGCATAACTGTGATATTGGTGCACGTGATAAAGGCAGGAAGGCTGTATCTTGCTTTGTATGGTTCGGAGATTGCATTCATTACGTATCTGAACACATATTGTAAGGTGACTCCGGTAAGTATCATGTTGCCCTTTAAATTGGGTGAGCTTTTCAGGATGTACTGTTATGGTCAGTTGCTTGGAAATAATTTAAAAGGTGTCGTGATTATACTGTTTGATCGTTTTATGGATACCACAGCACTTATGACAGCAATTTTGCTTGTATGGATTTTCCATGGCGGACAAATAACTTCATTTGCATATATGTTTCTGGTTTTTCTGATTTTTACACTGCTGATATATTTTGTTTATCCGGAAGTTTATAAATTCTGGAAACGATATTTGTTGAGGGCAAAAGCATCGGAACGAAAAATGGCAGTGTTGAAAATACTTGAGATGTTAAATTTAATTTACAGAGAAATAGAAAATGTGACTAAAGGAAGAGGGATGATTCTCTATTTTATGTCATTATTTGCCTGGGGAATAGAAATTGGCAGTTTAATGTTTTTAGATGCCAGTTCCCGTTACAGTGATATAAGCCATGTGATATCTGATTATCTGGCGTCAGCTGTGAAAGGAAATCAGTCTGCAGAACTGAAACAATTTGTAATTGTCAGTGCGTGCCTCCTTATTGCGGTTTATTCTGCAAGCAAGGTAGGAGAAATGCTGTTTGGAAAGAAGGTTTATGATTGAAGGTTATCGTTGTTTATGATGATACAGGGCGTAAAAGTGAAGTTATAACAGACATTATAGGTGATAAAGGCTTTGGAGATGTGTTTGTAAAAAAGAGGAGACTGGAAGAATATTATTATGATAATATCAGAGATATTTTTTCTGAGGTGGTCTGGAAAAGAATTCATTCAGTTTTTGAGTATGAGTCTTTGCTGAAAGAGATGGAACTGTATGTTGGGACAGATACAAAAATATTGCATTGTTTTTCAAATTATTTGATTTCAGACGGTAAAAAGGCAGCTTTGTCATTAAAAAAACTTTATTTTATAGATGAGCAGTTTGCTGTTATTGATGGTAAAAGAGCGGTTGCTGCAATGTTTCCGGATACGGATTCTTACATTTCCTTTTGCAAAAATATTATGTCCGGACAGCGGGCATGGGACGTTGTAAGAGGGATGAAGGAATGCTTTGAGATAGAAGGGCTGGTGGACATTGGAATAATTGGAAATTTTATCCAGTGTATTACAGGGAACTTTGATTCAAGGTATTTTAATTCATTGCAGGGGAACGACTATACGATTGTCAAAAGTTCTTCTAACAGAAGGAAAATAAGAGCAGAATATAGTTTTTATCATCTCTTGCCGGATGATATGAAATTTTGGTTTGTGATGCCTTTCAATTACAGGGAAGAATGTTCCGGGAATGCCAGTTATATGATGGAGCGCCTTCATATGACAGATTTGGCTATTAAGTGGGTGCACGGTTCCATGGACGAAACAGAGTTTGAAGAGTTGCTGGATAAGTATTTCTTTTTTTTTCAAAGCAGACATATAAAAAAATGTTCTGATATGGCTTATCAGCAGAAAGCAAAAGAATTGTATGTAGATAAGGTGAATAACAGAATAGCAGAGCTGAAGGGGCTGCCGGAATACCGAAAAATAAAAACATTGCTGGAAGTTGCAGAAGATACTAATATTGATTTTCTGGTGGAAAAATATTTTTCTTTGAAGAAAAATATTGAGGGACGTATACAATATCCAAAAGAATTTGTAATAGGGCATGGGGACCCGTGTTTTGCCAATGCTTTGTATAACAAATCTACGAAAACGCTGAAATTTATTGATCCAAGAGGCGCTCTGACAGAGGATGAGCTTTGGACAAATCCATATTATGATATTGTAAAACTCAGTCATTCCGTATGCGGGAAATATGATTTTTTTAACAATGCATTATTTGAGATAAAGGTAAACAGTCGTTTTTCCTATGATTTGGAGATACCGTTTGATAATGCGGAATATATTAAAATTTTTAAAAAGAAAGTGGAGGAAAATGGGTTTGATTATCTGTCAGTAAGAATATATGAAGTATCTTTATTTCTTTCCATGCTGCCGTTGCACATTGACAATCCGCATAAAGTGTTTGGATTTATATTGAATCTGAAAAATATACTAAAGGAGATTGAGGAAAATGTTTGAAGATTATTCGTTTGTGTTTGATATTGACGGTACCCTTTGTCCAATTAAGAATAAAGGTGAAAAATATGAGGAACTGATTCCTTTTCCGGATATGGTGAAGAAGTTAAGATACTATAAGGAAAATGGAGCTAAAATTATCCTTTATACATCAAGAAATATGAATTCCTATAATGGTAATATTGGTTTGATTAATAAGCATACGGCGAAGGTTCTTTCATCCTGGCTTGAAAAGTGGGATATTCCATACGATGAGATTGTGTATGGCAAGGTCTGGCCGGGACATAAGGGATTTTATGTTGATGACAGAACTGTCAGGCCGGATGAATTTCTTGAATATTCATTAGAAGAATTAGATAAAATCTGTGCTGGTTCCAGATTGAGAAACTATAGGCAGGAGAGAGAAAAATGAAGAAAAAGCTTGATGTAGTAATTACCATGGGTGGGTTGGGTTCTCGATTCAGAAATATGGGATATACCGTTCCAAAGTATATGATAGAAGCAAAAGGCAGGACACTTTTTGAATGGTCTCTGCTTAGTCTGGATGGATATAAGGACAGTGTAGAACAATATATTTTTATAGCAATGAAAGATGACGTATATGATGCGGAATCTTTTATAAACAGAAAATGTCGTGAACTCGGTCTTATGAATTATCATGTTATAATGCTGGATTATCTTACGGATGGTCAGGCAACGACAGCAATGCTGGCTAAAAAATATTGGGATTCCGAACATGGGCTTTTAATTTATAATATTGATACATATGTGGAGCCAGGGGAAATGAATGACAGGGAACTGAAAGGAGATGGATTTATCCCATGTTTCCAGGCAGACGGGGAACATTGGAGTTTTGTGCGCCTTGATGAAATGGGAAAAGTAACAGAAATTAAAGAAAAAAAGAGAATATCGAATTATTGTACATTAGGGGCATATTATTTTAAGACCTGTGAACTGTATGACAGATTGTATAATGAGTACTATAATAATACAGGAGAATTTGTAAACGGGGAAAAATATGTGGCTCCTTTATATGATTATTTACTGTCAAAAGGAGGTGAAATATACATTTCGGATATTGTGCCTGAGAAGGTACACGTGCTGGGAACACCAGAGGAACTGGAAGTTTTTTTAAACAGCGATGTAATTTGAAAGTGTGAAAAAATAAATATAAGGTCAGGTATGAATTACATGTCATTTTAGAAAGGAAGCAGGATAAAATTTGAAACATATACTGTTGCAGGCGATAAAATTTACAGGGATAAGCGGTATAGGCTGGAGTCTTGATTTTTGTTCCTATGTTGCCCTGGGACTTGTTTCTGATAATTTAGCTGCAAATAACATATTAAGTTCATGGATAGGGGTAACGTTTGTTTTTATGTTTGCAACCAGACGGGTATTTCAAAATAGCAGCAAAATACCGCTGAAATATAAGTATTTCATATATTTATTATATCAAAGTGTATTGATTGTGCTTATGTCAAAAGTATTAGATGAAATTAATATGCTAATCTTAAATGAGAGCACTATGGAAATTATTGTGAGATTTTCTTCTGTTATTGCAAAAATTCTGGTAACGCCAATTACTATGGTGTTAAATTTTCTGGTTATGAAGGGGGTTATAGAGAAGTTGTAGGTTGGAGCCACATATATTAAGCATATCTTTAAATTTATAAACAATACTTATATATTTTAGAAGTTTAATAATAGTCTGTTTTAAAATAGTATAAATCATTTAGTCTGATATTATTGAGTCATTTGGAAACCATTACTTTTCGATTTTATATTTGCAATTATTGGAAAACTGTAGTACAATAAAAAACAATGTATAAGTTTACAGGGTATTTTGTATGACAGGAGGAGGATATGAAGCAGCACATTTCTCTTTCTTCCCCACATATGAGTGAAGAAGGATACGAACAGAAATATATAAAAGAAGCGTTTGATACGAATATGATAGCTGCCGTGGGGGAAAATGTAACAGAATTTGAATGTAAAGTGGCTGTAAGGACAGGTGCTAAAGCAACAGTAGCCCTTTCCTCCGGGACAGCGGCTATGCATATGGCATTAAAAGCAGTTGGTATAAGTCAGGGAGACATAGTATTTTGTCAGTCGCTGACTTTTTCTGCTACCGCAAATCCCGTTGTTTATGAGAAGGCAATCCCGGTATTTATTGACAGCTCTAGGGAGACTTGGAATATGGATCCGGAAGCTCTGTTGCTTGCATTTGAGAAATATGATAAACTGGGCAAGAAGCCGAAAGCAGTTATTGTAGTACATCTTTATGGAATTTGTGCTCATATTAAAGAAATTCTGAAAATCTGCAGAAAATATAAAGTCCCATTAATAGAGGATGCGGCGGAGAGTATGGGAAGTGTTTATCATGGACAATATACAGGAACTTTTGGTGACTATGGAATTATCAGCTTTAATGGAAATAAAATCATAACTACTTCCGGTGGTGGAATGTTGTTGGTAAATACAGAAGATGCTGCAGATAAAGCAGCAAAAGTACGTTACTGGTCCACACAGGCACGGGAACCGGAACGTTGGTATCAACATACAGAAATTGGGTATAATTATCGTATGAGTAACATTGTAGCTGGAATTGGCAGAGGACAGCTAAAAGTATTAGACAGTAGAATAGAAAAAAAGAGATATATTTTTGAATATTATAAAAAATATTTACAGAATTTTCCGGGACTGTATTTTATGCCTGTGCCGGAAGAAAGCCAAAGTAATTATTGGCTTACAGTGCTTCAGCTAGATGAGAATTCTTCTGTAAAGCCTCTGGATATTATCAAAGCTCTGGAAGACGATGATGTGGAAAGTCGTCCAGTCTGGAAGCCGTTGCATTTGCAACCGGTTTTTTCAGAGTATGATTTTGTTTCCCTGGTAAATGAGTGTCATATAACAGATGGAGAAACAGGAGCGGATAGTAGTATAAGCGGAAAGATCTTTGCATGTGGTGTTTGTGTTCCAAGCGATACGAAAATGACGGATGAGGATCTGGAACGTGTTTGTAAAATAATAAAAGAATTATGGAAATAAGTATTGATTGCACCCCAAAGTTATATAAAAACTAAGCAGAGTCGAGGGAAAATGCATGGATAGAAAGAAAATTTTAAAGTCAGCAATTACTGCCGGTATGGCATTTTGTGCAGCTTATTTTAGTTTGGATGTAGTTGCCAGAATAAAAAAGAAAAAAGAAGTATTAGATAAAGATTTACAGAAAGACAAATATGATAATGCCGGCAAACCTGTCAGGGCAAAAGATAAAGGAATCTATGATGGAAAGATAAAGCCTGTTATTGATAAGATGCTGGCCTTTTTAGGACTAATTATACTTTCACCGTTATATCTTGTAATATCTCTGACCATTTATATTGATGATCCGGGTCCTGTTTTGTTCACTCAAAAACGTGTGGGAAAAAATAAGGAATTTTTCAGACTTCATAAATTTCGTTCTATGAAAATGTCCACTCCGCATGATGTACCTACACATATGTTAAACAATCCAGAGCAGTATATTACACGTGTTGGCAAAATTTTAAGAAAGTATTCTTTGGATGAATTACCGCAAATATGGGATATATTCACCGGAAATATGTCTGTGATTGGTCCTAGGCCTGCCCTCTGGAACCAGGTTGATCTTGTGGCTGAAAGAGATAAATACGGTGCAAATGATGTAAAACCGGGACTTACCGGTTGGGCCCAAATTAATGGAAGAGATGAATTGGAAATTCCAGTTAAGGCAAAGCTGGATGGTGAATATGTTGCGAGAGAAAGTTTCCTTTTCGATATCAGATGTTTTGCAGGGACTGTGATATCTGTGTTCAGGCATGATGGTGTTGTTGAAGGCGGAACCGGAAAAATAAATGAAGAAATACTTATTAATAAATTATTTTCGCCAGTGGATTTTTCAGGAGATTCTGAATTGGACTTATGTGAGCATAAAAAAATATTGGTGATGGGCGCAGGTTCTTATATTGGAGAATCTTTTAAAGAGTATATGGAACAGTGGCCTGACACATATGAAATTGATACTGTGGATACAACAGAATCTGCCTGGCGAGAAAAAGATTTCGAAGATTATGATGTTATTTATGATGTGGCAGGGATAGCCCATATCAGGGAAACAGATGAAAATCGCCATCTTTATTATGAAGTAAACAGGGATTTGGCTGTTGAGGCGGCAGTTAAGGCAAAAGAAGCCGGGGTAGGGTTGTTCGTGTATCTGAGTACTATGGCAATATATGGTATGTCTGTGGGGAAAATTACAAAACATACGCCGATTCATCCACTTAATGCATATAGCATTTCAAAGATTGAAGCGGAGAAGACACTAAAAGAACTGGCAGATGATAAATTCAAAGTTGCCATCATTAAACCGCCAATGGTGTATGGAAAAGATTGTAAAGGAAATTACCAGTTATTGAGAAAGTTTGCAATAAAGTTCGGATTTTTTCCTGCGTATAAAAATGAGAGAAGTATGATTTACATCGATAATCTTTCATCAGCAATTCGTGGAATAATACATTATGGGGAAAGTGGAAGTTATTTTCCTCAAAATCCTGAATATGTAAACACCTGTGAAATGGTAAAAAATATTGCTAAATGTAATGGTAGGAGATTCTATAGTACAAAAAGGTTGAATTTAATTATTCAAATTGTGAGTAAAAGAATAAATTTGTTACAGAAAGTTTTTGGAACTCTTATATACGAGCAGAATATGAATGTGCCACAGGAATGGCTCGAAGTAAAAAATACGGAAGAAACGATTTATTATACAGAGCAGAAAAAAATGCGAAAACAGGAAAAAGAAGTGTTTCACCCAAAAGTATCTATTATCAGTGTATCTTATAACAGTGAGAAAACAATTGCCAGAACTATAGAATCTGTATTTAATCAAACATATGACAATATTGAATATATAATTGTAGATGGTGTTTCAAAGGATAATACAGTTGGAATCGCAGAATCGTATCAGGAGCTTTTTGACAGGACTCCAGGAAGAGCATTAACGATTATATCAGAACCGGACAATGGTATGTACGATGCTTTAAATAAAGGAGCTAATCTTTCAACCGGGAAGATAATAGGTCAGATTAATACAGATGACTGGTATGAGACCGATGCAGTTGAATTTATGGTGAATTTGTTTTCAGAAGAGAATTGTGATGTGGCATGGGGGGATATTAGGATTATAAAATCCTCAGGTAATATAATAAAACATGCAAAAATCGGAAAATTTTGGACTACTTCTGGTTGGTGTCATCCTGGAATGTTTAGCAAGAGAGACGTATTATTGGAATTTCCGTACGTATGTGAATCTATATATGATGATTTTGACTATATTACGTCAGTGTATCAGGCCAAAAAGAAAATTGTAACAACAAATCATTTGATTTCAAATTTTTCTTTTGGAGGAATGAGTACACAAAAAAATTTGCATGAAGTAAAGAAGCGTATTGATATTCTTTACAAAATTTATCGAAAGCATGATATGAGCAGATTATATTGGTTTCATCGTGTTGGCATAGAAATGGCAAAATATATTTTGGGGTGAAGTTTTATGGATAAAAAGAAAGCTGCTATAGATCTCACTTGGGTGAGGCATAAAAAAGTGGGTGGTACAGAATCCTGTATCCGCAATTTGCTTGACGGTTTGAGTGAAATAAATTCAAATGAGTTTGAGTTTTTTCTTTTAGTAACAAAAGACAATGCAGAAAGTTTTAAAAAGTATAGGCAGTATGCATGTTTTCGATTTATTATTTGTAATGTTGTATCGGAAAGCCAGGGAAGACGTGTTATTTGGCAGAATATGAAATTGGGTCATATGCTAAAGAAATTAGATGTGAAAATATGTTTGGAACCAGTGTATGGTAAACCTTTTTTTAATGTTAAGGGGATAAAATTTGTAACTACAATTCATGATCTACAGGCATTACATTATCCACAATATTTTACTATGGGACGTGTTGCCTGGATGAAAATAAGCTGGAAAAATGCTGTTTACTCTTCCGATAGGATTATTGCTATTTCTCATTATGTAAAAAAAGATATTGTTAATTCATACAAAATTGCAAATGATAAAATACAGGTTATTTATGATGCTGTAGCCATTGATGAAAATAGTTATAGTCCCGATTCGGAATTGGAAAAATTTGGTGTCAAAAAATCAGAGTATTATTATACGGTTTCTTCCTTATTTTTGCATAAGAATCTTAAAACAATTATTTTAGCAGTTTCTGAGTTGAAAAGAAGGGATTCTCATGCGTTTAAGCCACTTGTTGTATCTGGAATTGGAGGAAGGAAAAGGGATGAGTTGGATCAGATTATTAGAGAACACAGTTTAGAAAAAGATATTATTTTTACATCATTTATTGAAGATAGCGAAAGAAATATGCTTTACAGGAATTGTAAAGCGTATGTGTTTCCGAGTCTTTTTGAAGGATTCGGTATGCCGCCCCTTGAAGCAATGGTCTTTGAGGTTCCAGTATTGACAACAAAATGTTCGAGTTTACTGGAAGTAACAGGAGGACTATGTAATTATGTAGATAATCCTTTAGATCCGGCAGAATGGGCGGACAAGCTGGAAGGCGAACTGAAATTGCCGGATAGAGAAGAAGTATGTGCTTTAATGAAAAAGTATCAGAATAAAAATATTGCTGAACAGTATATAGAGTTGTTTCGAGAATTGTAAAGTATTGGAAGGATGTAAAAATGGAAAAAAAAGATGGTATCGAATTATCAATTGTAATTCCAACAATAGGAAGGAAAAAGGAAGTGATAGCTCTTTTTGAATCTGTTTTGTCAACGAATCTTAATGTTTCATATGAGATTATCGTAATAGATCAAAATGAGGATAATTTGATTGATGAAATATGCAAAAAGTATAAGAAAAGTCTGCCAATTACTCAGTATAAAGTTCAATTTAAAGGAGCTTCAAAGGCCAGAAACTACGGTATTGAAAAGGCACGTGGAAAAATTGCATGTTTCCCGGACGATGATGCAGAGTTTTCTGGAAATACAGTTGTTGCAGCATTATACAGCTTAAAAAAAACAAAAGCTGATTGTGTATTTGGTAAGGTGATTGATAAAAAAAACGGAAAAGATGTTGTAATGAAATTTCGTTCCGATTCAATGTTTTTATCTTTAGATAATTTTGAAGGTGCATTTGTGGAAGCAACGATGTATGCTTATGTAGAGCTTTTAAAGAAATATCCATATGATGAAAATATGGGAGTTGGAACCATCCGAGGTTCAGAAGAAGCTTATGATTTGGTCTATAGGTTACTCAAGGATAGAAAAGTTATATATTATGATCCAACAATAATATATTATCATCCGGATAAAATTATTGAAAAAAGCTCAGATTCGGAGATCAGAAGAGCTTTTTATTATAGTTGTGGTTACGGGTATTTATGTAAAAAGCATAAATTTGAAAAAAAATATAAGAAAAGAGCCAGAAAATTAACATTTGGTATTCCAGTAATAGCTGTTTTAAGAAACAGAGAGTTAAAATATTTTATGGCTCAGTGGATGGGGTTGCGTTTAGGGTATAAATATTTGTAAAAAGTATAGTGCTATGGGAGGAATTATCGTGACAATAGTAGGGATAGGATTGATTTTGTTCATAGCAACGCAAATGTTTTCAAAATCATCCTTTGAAAGAAAAGTGGCAAAATATTGTCTTGTATTGTTATTTTTTGAGTTATTTGCTAATGTTGGCAAATTAGGTAATATTCCAAGGGGGGGGTGGAACTTCAATATAGTGACATTATTTGGCTGATATTATTTATACACTCTATGTGGTATCTTTATGTGAAAGGTATGGGAAGAAAAGAGTGGATCAAATTGATGTCATTATTTGGCGGTTTATTTCTATGTATTATAGTTGAAGTTGTAAATCCAAACTCCTTTAATGATTTCAATATGCGATCTCTGCTCATATTTGTTCGCATATTGATGATGGTGCTTGTATATAAAGCGTTATTATCAAATTTTTCTACAACAGAAATCCGGTATTTTGTGGATGTTTTTCTGAAAATGCAGGTTGCAATATATATAATTGTGATAATTGAGTTTTTTATAAAAAATGTTTTGTATAGTAATTTTTTTAATATTATTATTGAAAAAACATTTGGAATAGCAGAAAATCAGGTTACCTGGCTTGTCCAAAGGGGTGGATTATATGCTTTACAGGGTCTATGTAAAGAACCATCTCATTTTGCAATATTTTTATTGTTTGCTGGTTTGTATGACGTGTGGATTCAGAAAAATTTTCAAAAAGGGAATGTATATTTTATTATTAATTGTGCATTGCTTCTGATTAGTGGCTCATTTTCTTCATTGGTGTATATAATTGTTTTATTTATGGCATATATTTTGTATTTGAAGATTACAAATGAAACAATTATAATGGGTATGATATCCATTTTGGCTGCTGGTATTATAATAGTAGTTAGTGATAAAATTCAGTTGTTATCATATTATATTGAACGTTTTGGAAATGTATTAAAGATTATAAATGGCACAGTATCAGATTTCACATCAGAAAGTGTACGATTGGGAGATGCGTTTGGATCATTTAAACAATTCAGAGAACATCCGGTATTTGGAATTGGTATAGGGAATAATGTGAAGACTGGTGCTGTTTCAGCTTTTTTATCATCCGTAGGCATAATTGGTATAATTCCTTTTTTTGCCAATATGATACATTCAAGAAATGGAATTTTTCCTTTGATATTGATTGTACTCGCATCATTATTTACGATGGACATGGGCATTTATTATAGTATACCATTTGCCTTACTAATGTTGTTATATCAGTTTAGTATGGATGAAATTTCTAAGGAGAAATTTTAAGGACTTTCTGATTTTTTGATAATTTGTTGTAGTCATAAGATACCTGTAGGTGTGGGATATGTTATTATTTGACACACTGTAGAAAGGACGAAGTTAAGATTACTCGGACGAGAATCTGTGACATCAACATATTATGATTAATTGTAAAAAAATTTTGAAACCTCATGTTTTATTGATATGTATATTTTTTGCTCAGTTTGTGGTTTATGGATTATATGTTTTAGGTATAATTAAAAGTTTTAGAATTACATTTGTATCAACAAGTGTTTTAGGTTATCTTACATTGCTATTATTTTATGCTATGCAAGTATTTGTTACTTATATTGGAAGCAGGTTGGGAAAGACGAAGAGTATAGAAATAGAGTGCATAAAACCACAAAGAGTTCTTATTTTGGCGTATGTTTATATGCTTATTTCGTTTTCCGGCTTAATGCGTCTTACAATTAATTTAGTTGGAAACTATGGTATAAAAACTCTTATAAGTATGATTTTGAGGAATCGTCATTTGGATTTATTGGTACAGGGTTCCGGAAATACAATTCTTTGTGTTTTTAGTCAGGTTTCTTTAATTATGATTGCTGTTATATTTGATAAAAAGAAAAAATTTCATATTTTTTCTTTGGTTTTGAATTTAGGGCTTTTGGTTATATATGCCAGTTTTTTGTCTAGCAGAATACTTATAATTGAGGGAATAGTATTTGTTACAATAATTTTATTGAGAAGATTTTTATATGAATATTCACTTAAAATGTGGAAATTTATAGGAGTGTTTTTTTTGGTGTCTTTACTCTTGATTATTACTTCTGGTTATAGAGATTTTGAGCAGTCAGGTACGTATTATACTGATTCCGAAATAAAATGGGGGATTAGTCGTATAGCAGATTATGTTATTTCAACTATGAATACTCAATTGGATATAGTTGAGTATATGGAAGATAAAGAATCTACTTTTCCTGTGGGAACATTAGAAGTTTTATCTTTAGTTGGTTTAGAAAATCCAGTGAAGTCTTCTAATCTGGCATGGAGACAAAAGATCAGTGCGGCTGAGTATACCAATATTGGCCCTGTGTCACAAATTTATTCAGATTATAAAATGGGATATATAGTATTTGTTTTTTTATTGGCAATTATTTATTCGATTTGCTGGAGAATGTTTGACAAAGGAAAACTGGTAGGATACTATATTTATCCTATTGTTGTCTATAACATTTTAGAAAGTTGGAGGACCTATTTATTTGGTACGTTAATGGCAGAGGTTTTATTATTATTAAGTTTGTTTAGTTATTTTTTATGTAAAGGTGCTTTTAAAAAATACTAGAATTTCCAAATCTTATTGTCAATTAGATTGATATATGCATAATGGCGTTGTACTGTATGAGTTTATCATATTTTACAAAAATATTGTTAGTAAGAGGAATGTTTTATTATATAGCAGAAATAATTATCAACTTTAATATAATTGTCACAAAATAAGTATTTAAATTGATGATTAAAAAGCGAGTGTCAATGATATGATAGAGGAGGTTTTTATGCTTTTTTCTATAATAACTGTTTCTTACAATGTTAAAGATGAAATAAAAAAAACAATTGATTCTGTTTTACAACAAACATATTTGAATTATGAGTACATTATTATTGATGGAGCTTCTTCTGATGGAACGAAAGATGTAGCAGATAGTTTTAAAAGCAAGTTTATAGAAAAAAAAATAAAGTATGTTATTGTATCAGAAAAAGATTTTGGAATATATAATGCGATGAATAAAGGGATTAAATTAGCAAAAGGAGAATGGCTTTTGTTTTTGAACGCGGGGGACTTTTTGTGTCATTCAAGCGTTCTTGAAAAAGTAAGTGCATGTATTTGTAATAGTACAGGAATAATGTATGGACAGGTATTTTATAAATTATATGATTTGTATAAATATGTAGAAAATTTTTCTCTTAATGAAATAAAGAGTAAAATGGTTTTTTGCCATCAAAGTACTTTTATTTCCAGGAAAATAATGCTTAAGTATAAATATGACGAACAATATAAAATTGCTGCCGATTATGATTTTTTTTTGAAATGTTATGTCAAAAAGGAAGAAATATGTTCCGGCAGTTGTTAAAGATGATGATTACGAAAAGTGGATTCGATATGCGGGTACAGATAAAATAGGAGAATACTTACGAAAAAGTGAACTATCAGAACTTAAGGCTCCAATATCGCATCCATATATGTATGAGATAAAATGCATCAATAAGGACTTTTATTATAATTTTCTGTATAGGTACATTATGCTTCTTTCAGAAAAATCTTTGACTTGTCAGGGCAATGTTGCTTTTGGAGAAATGGGTGGAATTGCGTTAGCGGCGCTGGATGATGGATTTCTGGGCCGCACATTGCGGAGATTTGGGTTTAAGACAAAAGAATATGGTATGAGTGGAACCGGGATATTTTTCCGGAGCTTAGAGCCTGCCGAGACAGCAAATGAATTAGAACCTGATAAGATAGAATATTCCATTATAGATGGACAAAATGAGGAAGGCTTGAAATTAATTAAGGAATGTCAAAACCTTAGGCTGATTGTATATATGGGGAATTTGCAGGAGATATCACTTGATGAAGGATTTCGTTGCAAATACAAGGACTGTGCGGTGAAGGATGGCAGGCTAACGGATATATATTGGATGGAGAAAACAGATGTTATACGGAAATAAAGAAGTGCAGGAAGAAATATTAAAGCAGGTCAGGAAGTTTGAGGAAAAATATAATAAAAAAGTAGTGTTTGGGGCAATGGTTGGAAGCATATCAAAAGGAGTGGAAAGGTATGACAGTGATTATGACACCCGCTTCCTTTATTTAGACCGGTTGGAGGAGGGATTTGCAAGGTGGGATAAGGTAAAAGACATCAAGGAATCACAAGTTCACCAATGCTATATTCCGGGAAGCAAGGATTGTTACGTTGATGGTGATCAATATCGTAGAAATTATCATGAGTTCGAGGTGACTGATAAAAGCTTATTTTATGATAAAATCGCATTTTGGGAATTGACATCGTACATTAATTTTCTTAGAAATCCTATATTGGACAGCAGGTTTTCCTTAGGGTTATATCATACGGTGGGGTGGACGTTTCACTCTCCTTTTTGTTGGGATCCATATGGGATAAATAACAAAATATCTTGTTTGCTGGATGAAATGTTTGTTCCGGAATATGAGGTTCGGTATTATAGAAATTATATATTACAAGCTATAAATAAAAGTCCGGTAATGCTCAGGGAGTATTTATATTCTGTGTACTATGCTCTGTCAATGGATTATGGTATTCAGAATCATAGGTTTGCTCCGGTTTATTTCAAGTCATTATTAGCATTGTGTGATGATGACTTGACAGGAACTATTTTAGAATTAGAAAAAAGATACTATGAATCTGCGGCTGAAATAGAAAGCGAAGATGTGTATAAAAGGAAAATGGCGAATGCGATTAGCGTAGAAAGGAATCGTGTGATTGACTGCTTTTTGCAGGATGTGTTGAAGCGCACGGAAAAATATTGTGACAGTGGTGTGCAAAGTAGTAAGAAGGATTATGTTGACGCGATCATTGACATAATTATAGGTTCATTGAAGCGGCCTATAGTCAGGGATGTTAATGATTAAGAATTATGACTGCGAGAGGGAGAAAACTTATGCTGTATGGAAAAGAAGCGGCACGAAATGAAATATTAAGTCAGGTTGAGGAATTTGAAAAAAGATACAACAAGAAAGTAGTCTTTGGGTCAGTGCTTGGCAGCATTTCAAAAGGTGTGGAAAGGTACGATAGCGATTATGATAGCAGATTTTTATATTTTGACGTGACTAAGCAGGAAATTGTCAGATGGGATACGCATGTGCATGAGGGGGGGGTAAATGAAGGGCAAATACATTACTGTTATATCCCGGGAACGCCTGGCTACTATGTAGAAGGAGATTCTTATCGAAACTCTGTCTTAAAGCATGAAGCAAAAGATAAGGGGTTATTTTACGATAAAATTGCGTTTTGGGAGTTAACGTCGTTTCTTGGTTTGCTGAAGTATCCGGAACTGGATGGGGCGTTTTCGGTGGGGTTGTACCACACGGCAGCATGGACATTTAATTCGCCATATTGTTGGGATCCTTATGGAATAAAAGAAAGGATTTCCTGCCTGATAGATAAAATGTTTGTTCTGGAATATGAAATCCAATATTATAGGAACTATATTTTAAGCATGCAAAATAAAGATTCCGTAATGCTCAGGGAGTACTTATATGCTGCATACTATGCCTTGGCGATGGAATATTGCATAAAGAACAACAGGTTTGCTCCGGTTTATTTTAAGACATTATTGTCATTGTGTAGGAATGAAGAGCTTGCAAAGGCTGTTTTAAAGTTGGAAGAGGATTATTATAGCTTCGATCTGTCAGAAGTCGAATCAGGAAACTATGAAAGAAAAATGATGGCACAGCGCAAGACGGTAAGAAATGATGTGATCGACGGATTTTTAAGGCAGATAGTAGATCAAACACAGAACTATGAAGGTAAAATGCCAAAATCAGGAACAGATTACAGAGGTAAAGTTGTTGAGATAATTTTAGACGCATTGAATTGAGATATAAAGAGGAAAGATTAAAATGCTAAATGTAATTGTATGGGGAAACCAGGAACAATATGATTTATTCATTAACCAGATAAAGGCCGAAGAGCTAAAAGGAAATATATGTGTAAAAGGCGTTGTATCAGAAGATTGTGCCTGGTCGAATAAAATTGACGAGTATGAAATGATAGACAAAAAAGTGCTATTGCAAGAGTTGGGGGGGGGTAAAAATTGATTGTGTGCTTGTGACAAGCGTGCAGTTTCATTTTTATACAACGAAAGAAGAGATTTTATCAATTCTTCCGGATGTGAAAATTATTAATGCAAGAGTGTTAAATATACCACGGTTTGATTTCAGGCGATATTGGGAAGTGCTGGAGGGAAAAGTATCTATTATTTCTAATAGCTGCTGGGGAGGATTAACGTACAATTCGGTTTATATGGAATTTTTATCCCCATTCATTAATTTGTCGATTGCGCCTTTAGACTATATCAGACTGCTTAAAAATTTCAGCGAACATATGAGCCAGCCACTGGAGATGGTCAGAGACAGAAGTGTGCAGGGAAATCCAATCGGCCGAATTGGGGATGTGGAAATTGATTTCGTCCATTACAGGAACTTTGCGGAGGCAAAGGCCTGTTGGGAAAAAAGAAGTAAGAGAATCAATTATAATAATCTATTGATATATATGCCGATAGAAAATGAAGAAGTTGCGCAGATGTTTGCGGAATTACCTATTGAAAGAAAATATGGATTTTGCAATTTCTATATTAACTATAAATCATTATATTACGTTAAACATTTTGAAAACTCGGGAGAGGTACAAAGAGGGTTTGGAGGGAGAAGGTTTTCGTCTTACATGAATGATCAGGCAAGAAGAAAGCTGTATGACTATGATGACGCAATTGGAAACCGCGGGGCGAAAACGGTAAAGATATATGATGTGTTAAAGTTGTTGAATGGGGAAGATAAATTTTTTAGTTATTATTGATGTTTTTTTATAAGCTTAGGAGAAAATATGTAGCCATCTACAGAGTAGATGACTGTCCTCCTTTTGTTAGTAGTTGCATTTAGAGAGGATTGAAATGACTAATTACTTAATATTATAATACAGCATAACCGTCTGGAATTGAAGAAATAAGAAGGGATTGCTTTCACTTTTTCATTTAAGCAGATTAAAAAATGCGCTATAATATTAGTGCATTTTTTTGATATATGGGGTATAATGATATTAAAATGTGTTGCAGGGCAGTAGAAGGTAACGATGAGGGAAAAAGTAGAGTATTTGGTAATAGCTTGCACGCTTTTTCTTGACCAGCAGGAGTAGGATGTTTGGAATGTAAGGGGGATTTTTCACTGCTGAGAACAAAAAGAAAATTTTGGATTTGTTTGACATTTATTGCGATGTGCAGGAAGTATTAGCGGAAGAAAATCTGAAGCCATCTACAAAGTAGATGGCTTTTTTAGAGAGAAATGAAATTAGAAAAATAATCATTAATTAAGTGATAAGAGACGATGTATTTGCGGTTTTGAAAGCAAAATGTGTTGTCTTATATTATGCATTGTATGATTGAAAAATTGAAGGATGCTATGTGATTGAGACTTTAAATGGTGGGTTGAAACATAATATTATGGAGGCAGTGCAGGAACAGACGTGGACACCGGCTCATGAGCTGAAACATGTGTGGGGAGTGGATGCTTATGTGTCAGGGAAAGGCTGAGGCATAACGAAATAAAGGAGTGGACGGATGAAAGTAGTTATTTTAGCGGGCGGGATGCAGAGTTCAATAAACAGTGACAGGGAAGGGATTCCCAAGCCGATGGTTGATGTTGGTGGAAAGCCGCTTCTTTGGCATATTATGAAGCACTTTTCGGAATATGGTCTGACAGAATTTGTGGTCTGCGGTGGGTATAAGGTAGATGTGATTAAAGAGTATTTCATGGATTTTTACATTTATGAATCTGACATAACGGTAGACCTTAAAAATAATTTTGTGACCGTTCACAAGAACCGCACCGAGGACTGGAAGGTGACGGTGGTGGATACCGGACTGTTTTCTGCCACCGGGCAGAGGGTCAGTCTGATTGAAAAGTATGTCGAGGGGGATTTTATCGTTACTTATGGAGACTGTCTGTCGGATATTAATATCCGGGAGCTAATGGAAACGCATATGAATGAAGAGAAGATTGCTACAATAGCAATGGTAAAGCCATCTGGCAGGGAGCAGTTATTGCCCCTTGATAAGGAGGGAAATCTTCGTTATGAAGACTTGCAGGAAGTAGAAAATGACTATGCATGGATTAATGGTGACTGCTTTGCTTTTTCAAAAAAGGTTTTCCGTTATTTGAACGGGAATTATGATTTGGAGAAGCAGTTATTCAAAAAACTTTCGGATTTAGGGGAAGTGGCAGTCTACAGGCATCGGGGATATTGGATAGCCATAGAGACTAAGCGGGATTTGATCGAGGCGGAAAACCTTTGGAATGCGGGGATTGCACCATGGATGAAAGGATAAAACGAAGAAAATGAAAGTGGTTATTTTAGCTGGGGAAAATGTTCCCGTATCAATGAAGAGTCATAGTTAAAGCCAAAGCCCATAATCGGGATAGGCAGAAAACCGATAGGCAGATTACACCTTGGGGTTTAGGGATAAGCTAGTACATATCAGATTATTTCAACTTATGGTAAAGTAAAATTGTTGTTTTATACATTTGTTAACATTGGAAGAGAAAATAATGATAAGTAGAATAAGTAACTTGCGCAAGGGCAGAGACTTTAACCCAAGGGAGATGGTGGGTAACAAGCAGATTGTATGGTTAAATTGTTCAAAATTTGTAGCAATACTGGCGGTGATGTTGGACCATACAAACAAGATTCTTTATCAGAGTTCAGATATAGCATATGCATCGTATTTTTCAGTTGAGCTGTTTGTTATATTGTCTGGAATGACTTCTTATTTGTCTGATTTACGGCATGAGAAAGAAAGCTGGAGGGAAACTTTTATTCGCAGTTGTAAAAAAATAGTTGTATCTTATTGTGTGGCGGTAGTTTTGTATATGCTAGTGGGAACACGTGGATTTGATCTTTCCCAATATATACACTACCTAATTAGTGTCTGCTGAACAACTTAAAATATTGATAAATACTGAATTTTCCAGCA
>OFGA01000725.1_pt1 | contig 25623 bp, 28 predicted proteins | sample 1521471 | NCBI WGS metagenome assembly OFGA01 (sample SAMEA3504086, study PRJEB24116) | mouse gut metagenome | biome: mouse gut; feature: mouse-associated habitat; material: faeces | place: Denmark | collected 2011 | reverse complement strand
ATTAGATTGATTATAGGGCATGAGTTATCTGTATCTGATACAAACTCTATTTCTATTGAATTAGTAGTAACTATAACAGTATACTTAAATTCTGTATAATCACTGTTGGATAATAATATCTCTTCACCATTAACAATAACTTTAACATTAGCCAAATTAATAAGTTTTTTATAGATAAATGACAATGTATAAGTACCATTGATTACCTGAATATGCTGTTTTAGACTGCCATTTTTTAATAAAAGTGCATAACCATACATATTTCTTATACGAGTTTCAGAAGTTGAGTCAACATTAAAATCCCCTTCCCAAGAATCATCATTAAAACAGCCAATTGAATCTCTAATAAGATTATTACCACCAGTTGTTTTTAAAGTATTAGTTAATCCATCTAATCCTAAAACCATATTTTCTACTGTTTCTTTTAAACTTACTTCTTCACCATCAACCTCAATAGTTAAATCTTTTACTAAAGCATCTATTCTTCCTAATTCTAAATCTAAAGAAGTATTTAGACTTGATATTTCACCCTTCATGAAATTGATAGTACCTGTATAATCACTTATAGGAATCCAATTATTTTGGTCATAGACTTTTAAAATATTAGGATGATTAGAAGTATCAAGCCATTTCATATCATCAACAGGATTTTCGGGTTCAATATCACTAATAAAAATATTATTATTATTTTTATATTCCTCAAATGCAGTTATTTTTAATTCACCCTGTTCATTTAAATAGAAACTTGGTTTACTAATATTACCTCTACTATCTCTCTTACCTATCTTAATAACACCACTTCGTAAATCAAGTTCAAACATTTCACCTTCTAATGACCCAGTAGTAATAGCATTAGCATTAAAATTACCATTCATATCAAAAGCAATATTTTTAAATGTTTTACCACCATTTTCGCTATAACCTAAACCACCTGATGTAAATTTCCATAACTTTGTATATGGTTCTAAAGTAGGAGTATTCATGATTGTCCAGCCACTAGGCTTACCATCATCATTTACATCAATAATTAAATTACCACCATGCATTCCTAAAATAGTTTCACTACTGTGTTTAAAAGCATTTGTTAGTGTATTATAAAGCTTATTTAATTTAATTTCTGTAGGACTAGATGTATTCATAACTACATCATTTTCCAATTTTCCAACACATTCTATTTCACTACTAAAACCACCATCTAACATTAATGTTTGTTTCGTTACTACAATAGTTTTATCTATATATCTAATTACATCACTATTTTCAATACTTGGATTACCACGCCATTTAAAAGTACATGGCTGATAGCTAAATCCTTCAATCTTTAAAAAGATTTTATCAAGTAATTCCTGAGTCATATATGGGTTAGCAAAACTTATTCCTTTACCAGATCCACATGTATATGTATGTTCTTCATCACCACTAGTCAATGAATTAATAATAAACTCACTCTCTAAAGTTTCCTGATAACTACCTTGATAAATTAATCCCTCATTAATCATTAGATTAGTATCTTTATACCAATAAAACTCTAATTCATTAAAACGATTAATTCTTGCATTACATCCCATTAAACCAGCTAAATATCTAAGTAACTCTTTACATGAAATATTTTCATAATAATGATCAATAACTATATATCTATATTCACCTAAATCAGTTTTTGCTAACTTAACATTACACTGCCTTAAAAGATCATATAATACCTCAATAAACATTGTTTCATCATTAAAAACAATTTCCGGTTCATATATATCATCAAACCTCTTCATAGCATCATAACCATTCAATTTAATCAAATACTCTTCACGAACTACTTCATTTACAATATATGTTCCTAAATCAATCCACTCAATTTTATCACCTAGCTTCAAACCACTTTTAATCACTACTTTTGCCTGTTCAAAAGAAATAATTTCTTCAGGAATAAACATTTCCAATTCAAATGCATTACTACAAACATCTCCAATTGAAACCATTTCACCACTACAACTAATCTCTTCTATCTTAATCCCTTTAAGATACTTACTATCAATTTCCTGATCATTAATAATAACTTTAGTTACAAACTCCCGCATTGGAGAAACAATCGCATTTTTATATTCATCACTTATATTCAACATAAATTATTCCCCCTAACGTTCTATAAATTCTATTGCAAGCCCTTGCCATAACCACTCATTAGCATCTTTATCAAAGCAGTACACTGGAACAGTTCGATCACTAACATAAACATTCATTGTTACATTCTTACCTTCTTTAGGATCAGGGTATGTAATATCAAAGAATATTGGTTCAATTGCTTTTAATATCCTTGACATTTCACTTGTAAGCATAGGTGGGAAAGTAACGGAAAGCTTACGCTTTACCGTTATTCGATCCCTAAACATATCACCTAATACATTTCTTCCTGATCCTTCACTACTATCCAAATCAGATTCTTGCCACTCCAATGAACTTGGATTAACAGACAAATCTTTTCCTATTTTTAATATTTCCATTTCACACACCTCCTCCTATATTAATAATGGACTTCTACCAGTTTGCATAACTTCTCTATTATGAGCATTAATTACCTGTTTAGCCACTTGTTTTCCATCAACTTGGAAAATAGCAGTAACTGTAGTATTAGCACGATAACTTCTTGACATAGCACTAACCATAGCATTATAAACACCAGAACTAATACCAGAAACTATTTGATCATTATTAGCAACAGCTGTCTTACCATTGATTCGTCCTACTAACTCTGGACCAGCTTCCCTAGCTATGAACAATTCACCAGTATCTGGGAATCCACCATCAGCTAAAAAATTAATTTTAAACATTTTACCACCTATCTCAAAACCTTTTCGTTCAGAACCTAAACAAATATCAAGTAATAGTTTACCCAAGTTTGTTTGAGCATTTTTTGTAATATTTTTAACTTCTTCTTCTGATGGAGGATTGGTACCCACACTAATTCTTGGATCTGTTTTCTCTGCCATTTCATTTATTTCATCTATGATACCTTGTGTTTCGTCAGTAATCTTTCCATTATTAGCAGCCAAGCTTTTTGATAATTTATCGCATAATTCAAAACCACCAGCAGTACCACCTTTAGTTAAAATTGCTATAGAATCTTGTAATTTTAAACGTTCATCTTCATTCATCTTGTCAAATTGACTATTTAAAAGCGTTTGTAATTTTTCAAACTTACTCTTTTCTACTTGTTCAGTTTTTTGAGCATTTTCTACCCATAATGCATATTGTTGTTCTAAATGACTTTTTTCTCTTTCATTTAATACTATTCCCGATTCTTCAAGATATGTTAACATTGAATCATAACTCAATGCTTGAATCCCTTCTTTGGCTTTACTAGCTTCACTCCAATTTGTAAATTGTGCAGCAAGTTGTGATTTTTCAATTTCTGTAAAACTCAGTCCACTCTCTTCCAATTGAGCAATCATATTATCAAAACCATTTTTTTGCAATTCACTTTTATTTAATGTTGATTCCTGATAATTATTATATTGCTGTTCTAACAATTCCTTTTCATTTTCCGAAAGTACTACCCCTTTATCTTCAAGATTCTCGATCATCTTATCATAGGAATCTCCAAAAACAGCCGCTTTCTTTACGCACTCCTCTCGGATCATTTCTGCTGTTTGTGCAGTTACTTGAACTTCTTGATTCTGAGCATCTAAACCTTTTGCAAGATGCTCAGCTTGTTTTGCATCTAAATCCATCAAAGCATTTCCAAGACTACTCCAACTTGATGTTCCTCTTTGCCCCATCTCTGTATACATTTCTGCTTGTAGTTTTGCAGACGATTCAATATTTCCATCTAGTGAATCAACTGCATTAGTATAAAGGCTTATTGCTTTTTCATTTTGTGCATACTGACTTTCTGCTTCATAAAGTACTTTCTTTTGAGCCTCTAATTTCTCATTTGCCTGATCAAGACTAGCTTTATACTCAAATACCTTTGGTCCAGCCCTATCCAACTCATCTTGGTATAATTTCTCTGCTTCATGTACTTTTTTTTCCGCTGATTCGTGAGCATTCATAGCAGTAGTTAATTCTGCTTCATACTTTGCTTGATTTTTTAATGCTTCTGCATAATCTTTCTGATAAGCTTCTATTAACGCTTTTTTTTCTAACTCTTTAATGTTATCTTTAATAGCCTTTATATTATCTTCAACTGCTTCAGAAGTTCCTTGCCATGCTACCTTACCTTCTTCAGTTATTTCAACACTATTAGGTAATACTTTATTAATTTCTTCTGCAAGAAATTTTGCTTTTTCAATATTTCCCGTATATCCATCCTGACCAGACAACTTTACTAATTGATCTATCTGACCAAGTGTAACACTATAATCTGCCTGAATTGCATTAGCATTTTCTATTGATGCTTCAGTATTTTTCTTCATGGTTTCAGTATTTTCCTTAAATGCATCTTTTTGCCTGTTTAGCTTTTCAATATTTTCATTTGTCTTATCTGAACTATTTTGAGTATTTGAGACTAGTGCTCCAATAGCTGAAACAACAGCACCTATTGCTACTACTACTGCAAAAAATGGTGCAATATTTGATACAATCGTAATTAAACTTGATATTGCAGGAATACAATTATTTATAACACCTAACATTCTCATTAAAGTTTCCTCTAACTTGCCATAACCCTCAATAATAGTAACAATATTTGCAAGATCTCCAAATGCATCACTAATTGAGTATTTTCCTAATTCTTTGCATACCTCAGTTAATTTTTTTATCTCATCAGTTATATTTGACAATGACTTACTCATATTTTTTAATGTGTCATCCATAAACACACCTCCCTATATAATATTTATTCATTTTTACATCATAATATTTATTTTTACACTTTCCTAGTTTATAATTTACTTATAATAATCCAGGAGGTATTTTACATGAAATTATTTCGTTCAGAAGAAGAGATACTACAAGAAAATTTAGAAAAAGAAAAACAAGAAAAAGAATTAAAGAAGTCTTATACAAATATTAAAATTAATATTACTGATTCTAAAGAAGATATAGAACTTTTAGAACAAATAAGAGTATCCTCAAAAAAATGGAGTAAATATTTTGATAGCACTACAAATTCTACTAAAAATCCTGTAGTATATAAAGCCATTTGTAGTTCAGTATATCTTAACTTTCACATTTTAAACAAATTATCTATTAGTGAAAAAAACATTAGTACTTTGGTGGAACAAAACAAAGAATTAAACAATAAATTTGACATGTTAATTAATCAAAACAAAGAATTAAATGATAAATTTGATCAATTAATTGAAATCTTAAAATCTAAATAGCTATTTATTAAAAGTAGTTCTACTTTATTGAAGTTAGTTTCTAACTTCAACTTTATTGTAAAGTAGAAATCTATAAAAGATTCGCTACCATTTATAATTAAGTAAATTATTTTAAAATATAAAAGCATCTATAAAATAGCATAATAAAAGCTAATTATAGATGCTTTTATATTCAATTTACCAATAATATTTATCATAAACAATTATACAAAATCATAATCTAAAATTAATCACTATATTAATGCCTATTACTCTTGACAATAATCACTCCATAACAGATAATTTTATCAGCAGTGATGAATATAATGATATTATGGTTAGCACTAGTATAAAATTAATTACTATATCCCTAAACAGTAACTCTGATTTAGTTTATACTAAAGTTGAAAAAGCAAGAAATAGTCTTGCTGAAAATTTAGGAGAAAAAGAATATAGCAGTAAATAAATTCTATATTATTGAAAACTATAGAGATTAATTAGAGAATTGTGAATGTCTTGTATAACTTTTTAATACACTACCTGCATAGCAGATGATCAATGGTATCAACTTGAGATATGTAGAGTAGCTTAAAATAATATTAAGTTAAGAGAAAACACCCATTTTATACTATACATCACGAAAAAGAACTAGTACTTAGCTTAAAAATTTTTGTTGTTATCTAAAATATTTGTTTTAATATCAACTTAAACACTTTTTCTAATGTAAAAACTATCTATGCCCTTATTTATAATTATTCAGGAATGTACTTTTGTACATTCTTTTTTATTTCTGATAATATTTAATAACACCATGTATATTATAAAATAAAAATTTCTAAAGTATTCACAACATGTTTATATTTATTTTTATGCCTCTGTAGTTTATAATTTACTTATAATAATTGAGGAGGGATTTGTATGAAACTGTTCCGTTCAGAAAACGAGGTACTTCAAGATGATAAAGAAAAACAAGAAACAGAAAAAAATTAAGAGAACTTTATAAAGATATTGATTTTATCAATTCTGAAAAGGAAATAGAGTTTTTAGAGAAAACAAGAAATTTCTCAAAATTATCAGGCAAACATTTTTATACTCCTGATCTTTCATCAGGTGAAGTTAGAACTTATTATGCCGTTGCTGCTTCAGTATTTCTTGATTTTTATATTTTAAATCAATTATCCAGCAGTAGAAAAAACATTGATACTTTGGTGGAACAAAACAAAGAATTAAATGATAAATTTGATACATTAATAGAGATCTTAAAATCTAAATAACTATTTATAGTTAAATAAATTATTTTATTAATCAATTTAGTATTACTTTACTATTTTCAACTATATTTAACATATTATCCCGTTTTATAGTGAATTCATCAAAACAATAAGTATAATTATAGGAAGAAATAATAAATGAAAAAACTACTTAGTTTATTATTTTGCTTTAGAATCACTAATATAACTAGATGTGATAGTAGTGAAAGTTCTAAACTTAATGGCATGTCTGATGAAGCATATAAAGTTAGATTAAAAGTTTTAAAAATAACTGATAATTCTTTAGCTGGTGATAATTCAGCTGATGTTTCAATTAGTCAAGATATAATAAGAATTAAATATTAGTTTTGCTTCAGTTTAAAATGTAAGAGATGATATTACTGAAGATTTTTAAGAAAAATAAATCCTATTTTTCTTAAAAATCCCCCATGAATTTACATGGAGGACTTTTTTATTTCTTTAAATCATTAGTAGTCATATGATGTTTTTCTAATACTCCATCATACCATTTTTTAATTTCTTTAACTGTTCTTATATCTTCTTGTGTCATTTCTCCTTGTATAACTTCATTTGTTTCAAAGTTATAAATAGAATTAGATTGTTTTTGGTTATAACCACCTGCATTAGCTTCTGGTAAATACATATAACCAGTACTACTAATAAAATCATATGTTCTAGGAATTGCATATACGATATCATTCTTTACTAAAATACAATATTTCTTATCTTTTATCATGATACTTGTATTATCAACTTCTTTAACTTCTAAATCATAACCAAAAACATAATCTAGATAATCTACACCTGTCAAGTTATCTTTTAGATATTTTGAAAAATCTTTTTTAGCAATCATATCTTTACACCAGCCACTAAATTCTTCATAAGTTACATCCATTTCATCTAATGACTTATCTAACTGCTCTCTTATTTTTTCATCAACATCCTCATATTCAAAATCTTTATTACTTGATAATTCAGTATTTTTATATACCTCTACACTTGATTCTTCATCTACAGAATAATAACATAATCTGTCAGCAGTGGCTCTATTTTTTTCCCTATCATACTGAAAAAACATATCAAAACTCTCACCATTTAATTCAAAATAATATGCTCCACCATCTAAATGTAGCGATACCTTTTCCTCTTTAAAACCAAATTCTTCAAAAGTATCAACTACATCATAATAATTCTTCACCTCTCTTTTACTACCACATCCACATAATAATAAAACACAGCACATCCCTAATATAAACTTTTTCATGTTTTTCCCTTCCTTTCATACTAATTATATCAAACATTTAATCTAACTACTAATAATATATATTTTAAAATATTTGTAATCTCTTCTAAATATTAAACATGATAAAAGGAATGTTATTTTAAACATTCCTTCATACTTATTTATATGCATTAACCCAATTTTCCATCCATACCTTTGCTTTCGCACGTTCACGTTCAACTGTTTTTTCATGATCTTCTTCTAGTTGCTTTTGATTGATAGGATAGGGTTTTGAGGTATAGGAAGCAGCTTGTTGACCAGCTTTACGACAGAATGCATTATATATTGATGTGCTAATAGCATCATAAATATACATTCCTTGAAGCCATAACTGATTATTATCTCGCTCATTTTTTATATCATAAGCTTTTCGATAAACTGTAGCTAAAGTAACATCTTGATTATAAAACTGATCAATACTCATTCCAATACTTATATAAAAGGGTAATACTTCTTTGAATATTTCTGTATATGATTTATTTTGTGTGGAAAGTTCTTCTTCTAGAAATTGGCTTTCCACTTGATGGCGTTTTTTGAGGTATTATCCTCAAATAGGGTATTTAAAGTATCCATTGCCATTGTACTTAATTTATTGTACATATCATTTTTATCAGTAAATAATTCAAAAATTTCTTCAACCAATATTTTTGAAATTCTTTTATGGTGTGCAAAGAAGGCATATTGAAATAATTTAGGTAAAATAGTTACTGGTTTTTTATCTAATTGAGCCAATACTATTCCATCTGCTTCCATCTTTTCTAATGTTTTTCTTGTATATTCAAGGGTGTAATCTACATCCTTATATGTAAAATTAATTACCTTAGCCACGTTTATTTCCTCCTAAAAATTATTCTGTTTTTGCTTGCCAAGTTGGGGCATTTGTTGGTGTGATATATAAGTTAGTTTCTAATACACTATTAACTGCCATAGCTGGTAATCCCATTGCACTAGGTTGTCCTGTAAAGAAAACTGATTTTTCTAATCCTGGATGTTTGATTTCAAACCAAACTGCTTTACCGCTTGCTTTAGCTGTTTTATAAGCTTCAACTAAAGTAGTCCATGCTTCTTCTAATTCAGTAGTAAAGTTAGCTAGAAAAGCTAAAGCTCCACCTAAGTCTTTTAAACCTTCTACATATGTTTTAAACTCAGTTTGACTTAAATCAGTTGTTTCTAATGTTTCAGGAGATGGATTCATCTCTGGTACTGATTTAATGCTAGGAATTTTAATATATCCTGTTGTTGGTCTTGTTCCTGCAGTAGCTTCTACTGCATAATTCACTGTTACACCTGCTGTACTCATTGCAATTGCTGACATTTGTATGTCCTCCTTATTTTGTTATTAATTTTTCATACTTTGCTAATCTTCTAATATCATTAATTTCTTTGTCTTCAATCAAACCTTGCTGGATTCGTAAATAGCCAAACTCATTCATCTGTTCATCAATAATCATTAAAATTGCTTTAACATCACTCATTCCTGATTCATGTGAATTTGCTACTTCAAATTCAAACACTTCATTACAAACACTCTCTATCTGATCAAATGTACTGTATTGAGATAATACTGAATTATTAGTTAAAACAATTGAAACAGCTGGATATTTAGTTTGATTAATAGACAACTTTTGATTAGTAATTTGTGCATTTAAGTATTTCTCTTTGATTTTATTACTTATCTGCATATAAATCTGTTGTTCATTATCGCTCATTTATTGAACACCTCCTTTACACTTTTACCCTTTTTTTGAAGTTATCTCCTAACTTCATTTATATTGTAAAATAAAAAAGCATAAAAGATTCGCAACCTCTTATACAGAAAAGATTAAAGTATTAATTCTTTTAAATTTAAAATTTCAATAAATATAAATATCTATAAATTCCCATCATATTTTAATCTAATGATTATTTATCAAAGAAATTAAAAAACATATATAAGATAAAAGGCTGTATGATAAAATTCATTTTATCAACAGCCTAATATATTTTCTAACTATCTTTTTTTATTTGATCCAACATTTTCTTTAAAATTATATTAATCTTATTTCTAAGACCACTATCACTATAAAAGTATTTTCTAGCTACTCTTTCTATAGAATCATTTTTATATATTAATGTATCATTAATAATATTTATTTCTTCATCAGTTAATTTAGAATCTTCAATAATCTTATCAACTACTTGTATACAACTACTAATTATTTCTTCTTTTTCTGAATCACTAAAAATTACTAATTCTTTTTTCCAAGAAGTATATAATTGTAATAAACACTTCAAAATTTCAATTTCATTTTTCTCTTCCCTATTAAATTTAATATTCCCCACGGCTAATTCCCCACACTTTCTTAATTATTTTTCTTAAATCAGAGTAATACTTATCTTCACTAACATTTAAACTATTCAGCAATTCCTTTTTTTGAATATTATTTGAAAAATGATTTAATAAAAATATGTATTCATCCTCTTCTAAATCAGCTAAAATATTTTGGTAATAATATAAATACTTTTTCAATATTTCTCCAAAATCATTATTTGGAAACCTCTCTTTTTGTTTAATTAAAATAAATAATTTTACTTCTGTATTAGTAATTTTTAAATTCATCCTTATGTCCTCTCTCTCTATTATTATTATAATTGATGAATCAAAGAAAGATTTACTCCCTTTTATTAATTATCTTATTCACCTCCATATCCAGTGACTTTTATCCTATTAATCCTATCACCAACTTATATTTTATAATATTTTAAAAATTCATGTTTTACAAAATCCACTTTTAACATCCATAAAACGGATTTAAAATCAAAAAGTATAATTTCTTTTTTTATATCATAACACATATAGTGATGATTATGATTTTTTAGACCATTTAAGTGTATATTTCGATTTTTCATTAAATATTATCCTATAATACATAAGAGGTGGTATTGTGTCGACAATAACTGGAGAAAGAATATCATATTTAAGATATGAGAAAGATTTAACTAGAGATGAATTATCAAAAATTATTAATGTCAGCAAAAGAACAATTGTTGCTTATGAACAAGGAACCAGAGAACCAAGTCTTAAAACATTACGATTATTAGTTGAATATTTTAATGTTTCAGCTGATTATATACTTGGTTATACAAATAAACCCTATTGCTTAGACACAATTTTAAAAGAGGAAAAATCTTTTATCATACTCCCTAAAACTATCCAAGAATCACAAACTAAATATAATTCTATTAATGATTATATTAGCTTTATAGCAAACAAAGAAGATTAAAAGCAGGTGCGATATCATAAAGATATTACACCTGCTTTTTAAACTAATTTATCTAAATTCACTTTTGTTCTATATACAATCTTAAAGCGATATCCTTCATTTGCTGATAATACACGCATAGATGTTTTAGAGTCATCTGCAGAAGCATTAACTCCAATACCATAATTACCTAAATTATTACTACGTTCACTAAAACTATTTTCTAAATCATTAAATTTTTTACCAGCTTCGTTAAAACTTTTAAAATCTTTATCATCATTAATTAAAGTAATAATTTCTTTAATTAATGGATAACTGTCTTCTTTAACTTTTAAAGACTCAAAATCTTTTAAACCAGTAATACTTTGGCTAATATTCACACCATTAGTCTTACCAGATAAATCATAAGATAAATCAATTATTATTTCATTATTATCTGTATTTAACTCATAACTAAGTTCAGTATAAACATTATTTTGATCCGTTACATAAAAGCTATACTCTTTTTTTAAATCTATCTTTTCATATTTATTAATAATATCTTGTAAATCATTTTCAAACTTTTCAATTTTATCAACATATTTATCACTATTAGTAACTAATTTTTTAAAGTCAGATAGTGATCCAAAATAATATTCAGTATGTTCACTCTTTATATCTGCTTTTTTTAAAAAACCTAATGTAATAGCATTCTTAGGTGTATTGATAACATTTTCAGTTGACACAGCTTCACCTAAAAGACTTCCAAACAGCATCGTTGATATCATTGGTGAAAAAATTAAAAATAATGCTAAAATAATATAAAAAGAATTTGAAAATGTATTTGTTCTCTTCATTGGTTTATAACCTTTTTCTAAACGATTGCCACAATATGGACATACTTTAGCACTATCAGGAATATTTTTTTTACAATTTGGACATTGTTTCATTTAACCACCTACTCATAAATATTTGACATCCAAGTCTTGAAATCTTTGATATATTTTTCTTTAGCCTGTTCTTTTTTCTTACTATCTTTAATTTCATAATACTCTTCACTTAAATAAGTATACTCACTAATTGTTTCACCTTTATTAATTAATTTTAAAACTGGTGTCCAGCTAAAATCTAATTTTTCACGAATATTTTCATAAAAATCCTTTTCTTCTTGAGTTGCATCTTCTTTTTTTGATGCATCTCTAAATGTTTTAATATTTAAATAATATATATATATACCCTCATTTTCTTCTAAATATGATGTTAAGATTGGTTCAAATTCTCTACAGTCACCACAATCAGGACGTCCAATATATAAAGCAAATAACTCATCACTTTTTAACTTCTTTTGTAATTGTTCATAAGTTATTTCATGAATACCTGAAAGAGATGAATCTTTTTTTATATGATTAGTGGATGCTTGCTGGCATCCACTAATCATAAATAAACATAAAATTAAACATAGTAATTTTTTCATTACTTAATTAAAGATTCTCCATCCATTTCTGCAGGAATTTCTAATCCTAATAATTGTAAAATAGTAGGAGCTAAGTCCCCTAACTTGCCATCTTCTTTTAATTCTAAATGAGAGTTTGTTAAAATCAAAGGTACTTCATTAGTTGTATGTGCAGTAAATGGATTATTATCTTCATCTAATAACATTTCACTATTACCATGATCAGCAGTAATCAACATAGTTCCACCTAATTCAAGAACTTTATCATATACTGCACCAACACATTCATCAACCACACTTACAGCTTTAATTGCTGCTGGGATTATTCCTGTATGTCCAACCATATCACAGTTTGCAAAATTAACAATTACAACATCATGAATATCTTTATCTAATTCTTCAATTAATTTATCTTTAACTTCATAAGCTGACATTTCAGGTTGAAGATCATAAGTTGCAACCTTTGGTGAATTTACTAATACACGTGTTGCTCCTTCAATTTCTTTATCAACACCACCATCAAAGAAGAATGTAACATGAGCATATTTTTCAGTTTCTGCAATTCTTAATTGTTTCATTCCTTTTGCTGATAAATAATCACCCAATGTATTAGTTAACTTAGGCAATTCAAAAGCAATTGTTCCATTAACACTATCAGCATATTTCATCATACATACAAAAGTTAAATTCTTAGGTACATTATTGAACGCATAATCATAGAAACCTTCATTAGTCATTACAGTTGATAATTGAATTGCTCTATCAGGTCTAAAGTTAGCAAAGATTACTGAATCACCATCAGTAACTTGTCCATCAACATTTTTATTATAACCAGGAATTACAAATTCATCAAAAGTTTCTTTTTCATAAGAGTCTTTTACATATTGAACAGGACAATCAAAACTTTCACCTTTATGATTAACAATTGCATCAAAAGCTAATTCAACACGGTCAAATCTTTTATCACGATCCATTGCATAATATCTACCAGATACTGTAGCAATTTGCCCAATACCAATCTCTTCAATTTTATCAGCTAATTCTTTAACAAAGTCAACACCACTATCAGGTGCAACATCACGTCCATCTAAAAATGCATGTACATATACTTTTTCTAAACCTTCTTCTTTAGCTAATTTTAATAGTGCATAAATGTGTTCATTTGATGAATGCACTCCACCATTTGATAATAATCCCCAAATATGTAATTTAGTATTATTTTCTTTAGCGTTATTAATCGCTTTTAAAAATTCTTCATTTTTATAGAAAGTACCATCTTCAACTGCTTTATTAATTAGTGTTAAAGATTGATAAACAGTTCTACCAGCACCTATATTTAAATGTCCAACTTCACTATTTCCCATCTGTCCATCAGGTAATCCTACGGGCATTCCTGAAGCTTTAATCGTAGTAGTTGGATAAATCATCATTAAATCATCTATATTTGGTGTATTTGCAAGTTTTACTGCATTACCATCAATTCTGTTACTTAAACCGTATCCATCTAAGATACATAATACAATTGGTCTTTTTTTCATTATTTTTAATCCTCCATTTTCATGAACCATTATAACTTGTTTACCTATAATAATCAAACAAGAATGCTTTGAAAATAAAAAAATTAGTACTTTTTATGATACTAATTTTATTTTTTCTTCTTTTTGGGGGTCGTTATAATATACATCCCAATAAAACATAAGATTAACGGCCAATACCCCTTAATATAATAAGCAATTGTTGATACAATTCCTTGAAAATCCTTGGTTCTATCCATTGTTAAGATCATTCCTAAAAAAACTAGAACTATTCCCGCATTTTTCCGAAAATCCATTTCTATCACCCTTATTATTATAACAAAAGCAACAAACTGAATTTGTCGATTAAAGGATAGAACGTGCAAAGACCAATAAATTATTTATATTCACAAGTTCTCTTCCTTTTTGAGAATATACATATAACTTATTATCTTTAAATTCAAATTTATTCGAATGAATTATACTGTTAATATCCTTTCTTGTTTCTACATCAATATGAATAAAAATATTTTCAGACATTTTCCTAAGTAAAATACATAAACTAGCTAAAGCTAATTCTAAATCAAACTGTGCCCTTATAATATCCTTTTGTAATACTGCCTCATCAAAAATCCCTATTTTATTTCTAATCTTTTTTATATGATTAATAACTGCTTCAACACTATTTATCTCATCTTCAAGCATATCTAAATAGCATTCTTCTTTAATCTCTCTTTTGTTCATTTATCAGTTTTTCTTTTTCCTTAACCATATATTTTAATTCTTTACCATACAATACAAAAGATAATAGCATTAAAGCACTACTTGTAATAATCAATACATTACTTAACATAGTATTAGGAATATGTAAACTAATCAAAAGAATTACAACTACATAAAAATAAGCAGTCGCAATTTTCCCCCACCATGAAGCTCCTTGAATCTTTAAACCATAATCATATAAGTAAAGACCCACAATTCCTAACATCCCATCTTTTAATACAATAATTATTAATAAAAGCCATACTAGAGGATAATTAAACAATAATGTAATTGCAATTGTAAACTGTGTTAATTTATCTGCAATTGGATCAATTAATTTACCAAAATCTGTAACCATATCATATTTTCTAGCAATAAAACCATCTAAAAAATCACTAATCCCTGATAGCACTAATACAAATGCTGCTACAATAAAATGATACTCAAATTCAGATCCAAAATATACATACAAAAATATTGGGATTAATAAAATTCTAAAATAACATAAACAATTTGGTATATTAAACAAATTCTCTTTATTTTTCATATCCATATAAATTCCTCTTTTAGCTTATTATAATTTACTTTTATAATAAGTCAAATTTTTTTATTATAATCAAGAATTCATTTTAAACATTCAAACAAAACATTATAACAATTTTTCCATTGTGACATGAGGACACCACTCATCATAATAGACCTCCCCTTGTGTTTGATAACCCAATTTTTCATAAAAACCTTGAGCCCTTTGTTGTGCTGACAATTGAGTAGTTATATAACCTAATTGCTTAGCTTCATTTTCTAATCTTAATACTATTTTACTACCAAGTCCTATTTTTCGACATTCCTTAATTGTTGCTATTCGTCCTAAAATCATTGTTTCTTGATCTTTTTCATACATTCGACCTGTTGCAATTGCCTTGTCATTTTGATAAATAACCAGATGATAAGCATACTCATCAATTTCATCAAACTCATTTTCAAAACCCTGTTCTTCAACAAATACATGTTGTCTAATCAATCTTGCATCTGTAAAATTCTCTTTACCATAAGTAATTTTATATTCTAATTTATCTTCCATCTCTAGCTCCTAAAAAGTTAATTATACTATTATAAACCTCTTGTTTATTTTGTTCATTTAAAATTTCATGTCGCATTTTGTCAAAAAGTATTACATTGACATCCTTATATCCATTATTTTTTATATGATTGACTGCCTGTTTAAAAGCTTTTTCATTTATAAGACATGGATCATCACGACCAGATATAAATAAAATTGATAATTCACTGTTAATACTATAATCAATTGATTGATATGTTCGCTGCATCAATGTAAGTAAATTATAAAATCCATTAATTGTAAAAATAAAAGTACATAACGGATCTTGATTATAAGCATCTACTATATTTCTGTCACTACAGATCCATTCATTCTGTTTGTCAAATCTTTTATTAAATGCACCAAAAAACATCTTTTGCATTAGTTTACTACAATATCGTTCGTCTTTAACTACCATAAAAAGTTTACAAACTACTTTTCCAACCTTAGTTAATTTATTATAACTAGGACTCCCACAAATAATTAATCCATCAATTTCATAATCATATTTTTGTATGTAGTTTCTAACAATCAATGATCCCATAGAATGTCCTAATAAATATAGTGGTAAATCATTAAATCTATTTTTTATATATTTACTTAACAAATAAATATCTTCAACAATTGCACTTGCACCATCATTATAAAAATAACCTAAATCATTTTCATTTAAAACACTTTTACCATGTCCTCGATGATCATGAATAATTACGATATACCCATTTTGATTCAAATTATTAATAAAATCTAAATATCGTTCTTTATACTCACACATCCCATGAGCTATTTGAACAATTCCTTTAGGATCAGCACAAGTTGAAATAATAACATCTAATGGTAAATTATCACAACTTGAATTTATTTTTAATCTTTCCATTAAATCACCCCACTAATTATAACATACCAAAACTTATAATCATTACTATATATATTTAACTATTAGATTTTACATCTTACTTTATAAATTATTTTCCATAATTAAAAACAATTATGATAAAAATCATAATCATTTTTAATTAACTATTCTACTTTTTCAATCATTGTTTCTGTTATTTTTAATTTACGTTTCTTTAATACCTTATTAACAAGTTCACTTGCCATTGAATACAAACATGCAGCACTAGGAACAGCAATTACCATCCCAAATATACCAAAAAAATCACCAAAAACAAAGATTGAAAGCAATACCCAGATACCTGGTAACCCAACTGAGTTTCCTACTACTTTTGGATAGATAAAATTATCTTCCAATTGTGATAAAACTTGAAAATAAATCATAAACCAAATTGCTAATAAAGCATCTTTTGATAAAATCAAAATCGCACCTACAAACATTGCTGCAATTGGTCCAAAAAAAGGTACAAAAGAAAATATTGAAATAATTGTTGCAATCAATTCTGGATAAGGGAAACCAAATAAACGCATAGTTATATAATATAACACCCATAGTATACATGCTTCTGTTAATTGACCACTAATAAAACTAGAAAATACTTCATTGGTTTTATGAGCATAATTAAAAATAATTTTAGTAACACGATAACCACAAATTGCACCAATTACTTTTCTTAGTTGTCGTAAAAACGTTTCCTTATTACCCAATAAATATAATGAAAAAATAAAACCTGTAAAAGCTATACCAAATTTAGATAAAAAATCAGTAGCATTTGCCATAATACCGCCAGCACTTTTTGATAGAAAATTCAGTGCTTGAGACACCATATCCTGCCAAGGCATATTAATCAGATTCTTTACACTACCAATATCTTCCATTCTAAAATCAATGCCAAAATAAATAAATATTTCATCAATATTATCAAATACATTAATTAAAAAAGATGAAATATTACTAATCAATGAAACTAAACTGTTAACTAAGTTAGGAATAACAATACTTGCAATAATAGCAACCAACAGTAACATTAAAATTAATGTTAAAACTATAGCTATTCCTCTTTTTTTACCATAAATAAAACTTTCTTTTTTACATCTTTTTTCAATTTGTCCCTCAATCAATTTCATCGGCTGATTTATAATATATGCAATAATTATGCCATAAAATAAATATTTCAAAGAACCCATAATCACAGCTATAACACTATATATATTACCAATATTGATTAAAAAATAAATAAGAAAAACTGTAAAAGCAGAAATAACTATTCCTGGTTTTACTTGTTTTTTTAAATCTTCATCTAATAAATTCCGCATAAATTCACCTCTATACTAAATAATTATAGCATATATCATCCACTATTATAACTATTGTTAAATCTGAGTTTCAATTTTGCATCATTAATTATATTTTTTGTAGGTAAATATTTATTTTTTTAAGAAGCTTATTTTCTAATATCCTTTAACTCTATTTCTTTTTTCACAAACTAAAAGTTTTATTTTCAATTGAATAAACATGACTACAACTATTTTTCTTTTTTGTGACAGTTATTTGGATAAATACCAACCTCTATTTTTTACCTTGACAGATTTTCAAATTTCTTTCTGTATTTTTTGATGATTTTACTACTAAAAAGATTAACTGCATCTACATTTTTAAAAACCAGTTTGTTTTTCAATATATCAACTTCATTATCACAAAACTTTCAAGATGATCTAATAATCTTTCATTTGTTTCATAAAAATTTATTCATGGAAAATCTTTACTAAATTTTGTTTATCTAATTAATAAAATTATAATATTTTGAAGCTGCTTTTTATTTTTACCAAAACTAAAATGTTAAAATTTAAATAAAACCCAATTATTAAACTGCTTCATAAAACATATTACTTAAATAAATAATCCCTTCTCCTATACCAATTCCAAATAATATACCTGTAATTAATCGTAATAGATTATTACTTAAATATGATGTTAATAATTGTAAATACCCATCAATTATCATTGGAATAATTAATAAAACATACTTTATTTTAGGTTTATTCTTTCTTAAATAATATAAAATTCCTAGTAAACCAATAATTACTCCACTACACCGATAACATAAAATAAAACAAAAATTCCCAATATGTAAAGCTCTAGAAGGTATTCCATTACATAAAGGTATTTCTCCTATATGTAAAATTCTTTCTATAATTATTTCAATCATTTCACACACCAGTTTTTTCTGAAATAACACTCTCAGGAGAAATTCGATGCCAAGAATTTGAATGAGCTCTCCCTGAATAAACACAACAAAATAAAATAATAATGCATATTATTCCAGCAATCAATCCATTCAAACATGATTTAGCTCTTTTAGGAAATTCTTTCAACCATACAATATATAATACTAATCCTATATATGGCATGAAAAAACTTAATAATGTATATCCAAAATTGGTTTCATCATTAGGATTAATATAACCTGATGAACCAGAATTATTATTCCGTTGATATCTTAAGTCAGCTCCACAAACAGGACAAAAATTAGCACCCTCTATAACCTGTCGCCCACATTTATTACATATCATAGTTTACCCCCTCTCTATTTTTCAACTATATCTACTAACATCTCCACTAATTCATAATCAACAGCATCATATTTATCATCATTATAACTAAAACTTACTTTATCATTTATTGTAGTTGGATCAGTTATCCATCTTTTACAAGAACTATGAACCTGATTAATACCTGTATATTCTAAAAATTGTTCAACATTATTAACATTAATTCCACTTCCAGCTAATATTTCAATATTATTACCATAAGCATCATACAAATATTTAATCATTTCTTTACCTCTAGGCGCCTGACTTTGTAGACCACTTGTTAAAACTCGATCAACTCCCATTGTAATTAAAATATTCATTGCCTCATCAATATCATAAACACAATCAATTGCCCGATGAAAAACAGCAGTTTTATCATATGATTTGATAATCTTTAACATTTCCCGAGTTTGTGTAATATTTATTTCTCCTTCTTCATTCAAACACCCAAAAGCGATTCCATCTGCTCCATTATCTAGTAATATCTCTGCATCCAATTTCATAATCTCAAAATCTTCATCACAATAATAAAAACCAGCTCCTCGTGGTCTAACCATACAAATTACTTCTAAATCAGTATTCTCTTTAACTTTTAACAAGGTAGCTAATGATGGTGTTAAACCTCCCATATGCAAAGCACTGTTTAGTTCTATTCTTCTAGCTCCTCCATATTGGGCCTGTAAAGCATCATAATAACTCCCACAACATATCTCAACAATTTTTTCCATATTTCCAACTCCTTATGTATTTTTATTATAACACTTTTTTATATTACAATGTTTATATTTGATTTTTATTTATATAAATGTTAAAATTTACTAGCAGCTATCACTACCCAATTTAACAAAATAAAGTCAGATATGAAGTTTTCAAAAATCATTCATATCTTAAATGTCCTCGTAGCATAATGGATAATGCAGTCGCCTCCTAAGCGACAGAGTGATGGTTCGACCCCATTCGAGGACGCCAAATTCATTGATAAATAGAGTGTTTTCTTAAATTGTAATTTGTTCATAATGAACATTTTACTTTGAGTTTTTTAGGATAAAACTCTATTCATTTTAAAAGCAGTCAACTTTATGTTGATTGCTTTTTTATTATGCCTCGAACCTTTTTAAAATATTTTTGCTAATGAAAATGGATGTTTTGCTAATCAGACAATTAGCAAGTATTTTGGTTTCTAATAAAAAAATACTTATCAATCAAATCAAAGAACATACATTCTAAAAAGCAATAAGTACTCAAATATACTATGTGATGCACTTGACAAGATTTGAACCTGCAACCATTTGAACCAAAATTAAATACTCTATTTAATTGAGCCAAGAGTATTTGCTTATCTGTGCAAGCAGTATATATCCAATTTCCGCAATAACAAAACGACAAAAACCTCTAATTTCCGCAATAAATTATTTCTTATATATCCAAAAAACGCAATGAAAATAAGAAAGGGTACTAGGAATTATCTCTAGAAAAAGGATATGGATAGCCACAAGGCTATCCATATCCAGTGCTTACTAGTATATGGCACAATCCCCCTATATAAAGTAAAGGTATATGACTTCCTCAAAAAAAATCAACCTATTTCACTTTTTTCAAAGAAGTGAAATGTACCATTTTGCAGTTTTTCATATTGATTTTTTAATGAATAAAGTTCTTTTAATTGCGTTGTTATCTCTGACAATTCTTCATCAAGTTAATTTCGTTTGTTTGCTTTTTATTCTTTCAATACGTTCTTCTTGACTAATATATAAGTTTTCAGCAAAAATGGTGTTCCCACTAGAGTAAAGATTACAACCAAAACCTCTTTTTGCAATATACAACAGATAACAGGAACGCTGATATTCCTGATATAAAATATCAACGTTTTGAACGATAAGTTTTCACTGCAATGATCTATAGCCATAAATAGAATGACAATCATCAGCTACCAGTTTATCACTTGGCTATTTCTTCATTTCACTCATAATCGTTTTGACGTGGTTTGAAACCATACCATAGTAAAACCATTGAACAATATTTTTTCATGTGCTCTTCCGAAAATTATTAAACTATTAACATAATGACATTGAGGATTTTCTTCACTCCAATATTATCTTCATAAATTTTGGAATACAAACTATTTTATAGTACAAATCTAAAAAACTGCACTGCTTTAAATTACACTTATTTCTTTTCTAAGCAACAATGATCAATAATATTCAGTTATCGCATTTATTTTCTCTTTCTTAAAATAAGTAATGAAATTCCCAATAATGACAGCATTCCAATTCCAACATATGATTCTATGACACTTTGATCACCTGTATTGACTGATTCACTATCTGATAGATTTTCATTATTTGAACCATCTGGAACTGGATTTGGCTTAACATCTATATTACCATTATCCCCTTCACCTGGTTTATTCGTTGTATTATCTTTCTTTTCAAGTTTAGAAATTGCATCTTCAATAGCCTCAGCCATTAAATCTACTTCTTCTTGTTCAGTAATATTTTTATCTCTTACAACAGCATTTATTGCTTTTTCTACCAAACTAAAATCTTTATAATCATTTTTATTAAGTTTATTAGCCTTTTCAATAGCTTCATCTACTTTAGAATAATCTGCTTTTGCTGTTGCTTCTGTAATAATAATTTCACTTATTTTAGGTGTTACACTTCCATCAAAAGTTAAGCGAATACCTAAAATAATTTTATTTACATCTAGTGTATTACTTTCCTTAGAAAGAATTCCTACATCTATCCAATTTCCTTTTGTATCCTGAACTTCAACTTTAGCATTTGTAATGTGATCAAAAGCTTGAGAAATCATTACTTGTCCAACTTTTGTCAATGTATTTGTCTTATAAATCAAAGTATCACCATTATTTACTTTTTCAGCTGTTAAATAAGTAGATAAATTTAAATCGTATGTATTTTTTACATTATTTGTATCTAAAGTTGTTTCGATAACATCAGCCCATTCATTAGCTTCATTATTATGATTTACTGATTTATTAACTTCAATTTCATGAATAGATTTAACACTTGGTTGACTAAAAACTTCTTGGTTAGTAAAGCGAATATATCGTCCAACTTCACCTTTTGCATCTAGAGTTGTTGAATAAAGATTTTGTTGAATTATTCCAGCAACAGTAATAGTGATATTTTCTCGTTGTTGTGACTTAACTTCTATCGTATCTCCTATTTTTCTCCATTTGTCTCCATCATTTGAAATTTCTAAATCAAACTTAGCTAGATTTCTCCATTGCTGGTTATATATCTTGATATCATGTATTGGAAGTATTTTACCTAAATCAATTTGCAGGTATTGTCCAACTTCACCTCTTTGGAAAGTTGCACCAGTTTGGTAATCTCCATCCATTATATTTTCAAATTTAGCACTAGTAGAAAAAGACATTGTAGCACTAATACTTGGGTTAGTAATTCTTGTATCATGATATATATTTGCAGATATACTTACTGCATCAAGATTAATGGTATTTGAAGTTACATTAATAAGACGAATATATGCAACATCAATCAAGTCTTCAAATATATTTGAATCATCTGATTTTTTAGTTTTAAGTTCTTTCCATTCAATACCATTGAATGAATATTGAAGCTTTATATCTTTTAAGTTTATACCATCTACTTGAATTTTACTAATACGTGTTACCTCTGAAAGTTTCATTCCTACCCATTGATCTGAATCTAATTGTGTAGTTATTGGTGATGTTGTATATGAATCTTCAGTAGAAGTAATTTCAGCTGTTAAGTCTTCAATATTTGTAACAAACTCTAAAGAACCTGTTTTAAATTTATTTAATACTATTTGTTCATAATGTTCTTGTACTTGTTTTAACAATGGAACAAGTTTATTACTTCCAACATTCACAACATTATCTCTTTCCCATTGTTCATTATGAATTGAATCTGGTGCTTCTAAACTTTTTATTGTATATGTTACTTTTTCATTTAACCTTTCTCTTAAATCAATTAAAGCAGTTAAGCTTTCCATATAATTTTCTTGATTAGAAGCTAATATAGCTTTCATCCCACTAATTCCTGCTTTTGCAAGTGCTTCATAGGCATCAAGATGTGCTTTACAATCATTTAATAAAGCAATATTATTCATCTTTTTAAGTATTTTTACATCTTGAAGAATTAATTCAAATTCTTTTAACATTACTGTTGCAGTTTCGTTAGAAACAGTTTTAGAATTCAATTCATTAGTTAATTCATCAATTTTATCACTTAAGTAATTTGATTCATCATAATAACCTGAATGAGCTTTAATTCCTCCTATGTTATCTGCAAATCTTTCAAATGATTTTGCTGTATCAGGAGTTAATTCTTTTATTGCTCTTTGCCAACTTGAATGACTCTCAAATTCAGCAGTATTCCAAGCATAATCTGCCCCACTGTATATAGCAACTTTACTTGCTTCTGCCTGATTCATTGGATTTAATACAAATGCATTAAGATTATCAACATCATTACTGACACTTGTTCCAAATTCCTGCATAAGTAAACGATCATCCCAATAATCATTTACCGGATAGTTCCACCATGCTGAAAAGTTTTTATCTGTTTTGATTGTATCTTTAGGTACTTCAAATATTTCTTTGCTAATTGGTGACATTGTATCTCGACCTGTCCACAATACAATATCATCAGCATCCATTACTTCCATAATTTTTGCTGTATAAGTTTCAAAACTTGGCCCCCATCCATTATTATAGCGACTTCCTACTGTTACCAGTGGTTTAATATCATCCTTTGTAGGAATCCATTCATCTTTTACTCTTTTCAATACTTCAGCGTGCTGACTTCCACAATTTAAATTTGTTCCCCAATCACTAAGATCATCATATGAAATACCAAATTGGCGAATACCTAGATTATACAACTGCTCAAATTTTGTAATAAGTTTATCAAAATCATCACAGTTTGCATAATCGGGATCACTACCATATTGAAAATCATTACCTGGATGAATCATCCAAACAAAATCAACATTTTCTTCTTTACCTGTCTCTACTAATTCACGAATTTCTTTTGCTTCCTTTTCTGGATATAATTCTCTCCATTTATCTCTATGATATGGATCATCTTTTGGGGCATACATATATGTATTCATTTTAAAATCACTCATATCACGTATCATATCAACACGTGCTTCAAATGACCATGGATAACCATAAAATCCCTCAATAACCCCTCTTTGTATTATATTGGGATAATCTGCAATATTTACTTGTGCAAATGTTCCATCAATCCCTTGTTCAAAGATTTGTTTTAATGTCATTACACCATTAAAAACACCATCTTCATCTGCTCCAATAATGATAATTTCTCCCTTTTCGTTTTCATTATCACTAGTATATAATACATAACCATTTGATTTATCTAAAGCAGTAGTATCTACTCCATTAATATTCTTACATGTTTGACAATGATCTTTATCTGAAGTAATTAATAAATTCGCTTCATTTTCAACAATATTTTCTGATAATTTATAAGAAATATCATTATCCTCTAATAATTTTTTTATATGACGAACAGTAGCCATATCTTGTGTGCCATGAATAACTAAATTCACTGTACCATTTAATTTCATTCCCTCTTGAGATAACATATCTTTAAAAACAGGCTTTGGATATATATCTGCAGTTACAGATCTAACATTATTAGAATTCTTTGCAACATTAAGTTTACTACTTTCTGCATGAATAGCAGGAGCATAACTTATCAAAAAACTTCCTACTATTGTTAACGAAACAACCAAATTTTTTAATTTCATTCTTTTTTTTAACATATATTTACTGAACTTTACAGTTCAAATATGTTTCCCCTTTCCATAAAAATTTTATACTAAAACAATATCTTTCTAAATAATATATATTCTCATAATTATTCTTTCATTATGTAAATATAGACAACAAATCAAACAAAAGACATCATCAAGAATATACAATAAAGATCAATATTTACCCCTCATTACTAATTTTTATATCTTCCTCCTTCTTTTCTTATTTTTGACTATACAAATCATAAAGACCACAAAAATATATAGATTAACTAAAATATTCTTGTGGTCTCGCCTAATTCAATAGTCACGATCCTTTTTCAAATCATAAATTTATTATTTGTATTTTATAATACATTTGTATTTTATCAGTTTTAAAAAAAAAGAACATTTCTAAAAAACGTAAATTATTTTACGTTTTTTAGATTATATTTTAATAAAT
>OFGA01000722.1_pt1 | contig 25679 bp, 26 predicted proteins | sample 1521471 | NCBI WGS metagenome assembly OFGA01 (sample SAMEA3504086, study PRJEB24116) | mouse gut metagenome | biome: mouse gut; feature: mouse-associated habitat; material: faeces | place: Denmark | collected 2011 | reverse complement strand
TCGCGCCGCGGTTTGGGCTCTTCCGGTTCCGCTCGCCGCTACTCCCGGAATCGATCTTTCTTTCTTTTCCTCCGGCTACTTAGATGTTTCAGTTCGCCGGGTTCCCCCCGCACGGCTATGGATTCACCGTGCGGTGGCGGAAGTTCCTTCCGCCGGGTTTCCCCATTCAGACACCTGCGGATCAAAGCCTGTTTGCGGCTCCCCGCAGTTTTTCGCAGCTTACCGCGTCTTTCTTCGGCCCCTGGTGCCAAGGCATCCGCCCCGCGCCCTTTCTTGCTTAACCTTTTTGGCAGTCCCTGCCTCCCTTTTCCCGCCTAGCGTGGCGTTACTCGGGGTTCTCTTGGTTCTCACTGTATTACTTTTTACTGCTTTTTCTGTTTCTTCCTCGGATGTTTGTCTTATCTCGTATTTCGCATACTTGAGATTTTTTTAATTCTGGATTATCAGTATTCGGTTTTCAAGGTACGGTATTGCAGCATGGATTTTAAGCGGGTACCACCTTCTTTATGAAGGTCTTTTCCTGCTTAAATGGGTTTAAGTGGACATTACCTCCTCTGTGAAGGTATGCTTCCCACCTAAATGGGTTTAAGTGGATATTACCTCCTCTGCGAAGGTTTACTTCCAACTTAAGTGGGCTTAAGTGGACTCGAACCACCGACCTCACGCTTATCAGGCGTGCGCTCTAACCGGCTGAGCTATAAGCCCCGAATGACGAAATGTGTTGATTTGTCTGCTCTGCTGCCGCAACGCAAGAGATATAATAATCCATTTTTTTCTGTTTGTCAACAGCTTTTTTCATTTTTTTCATTTTCCGTTTTTCTGCCCAAATGATAAAAGGTGAAGCTTCCGTCAGCCAGCAGCTTTCCTGCGTCGTCCAAAAGCTCCGTGCGCACGACTGACACACCGGCCCCGCTGCGCTGCACCTTTGCCTCGCAGTAAAGATATTCTGTCCCTGCCACCGGGCGCATATAATTGAAGGCTGCGTTCAGCGTCGTTACTTTATATCCATAAGACGCAGCTGCAATTCCTGCCGAAGTATCGGCAAGTGAATAGGCACATCCGCCATGCATAATGCCATAAATATTTTCAAGCTGCGGCTCTAACCGGATGCGTGCACGGACATATCCCTGCGTTCCTTCCAGAATCTCCATGCCGATATAGCGCGAAAACGGATTGCGCTGTACAATTTCTTTCATTTTTTCTGATTCCAGCATCTCCTGACCTGCCTCCATCTTTTTTTCTCAGGAAAGTTTAACCCACAATCCGTTTCCTGTCAAGAAAACGATTGGACGCAGCAATTCCTGACAGCGCTATTTTGGTATTCAGCGACAGGCGGATTTCAGCAGCTGCTCCCTGGAAAACGCCTGTCCGGGCTGCTTTAAAAGCGCGGCGCGTCTGCGCCATTGCCCGCCAGAAAAAAACGGTGCCCGTTCCTGCGCAGGAAAAAGCCGGCTGTAAAAATGCTAAAAAATAACTCCTTTTTTCTCCCCATCCGGTTATATTGTTTGTAAGGAACTGTTCAGACATACGAAAGGGGGGCCTGTTTTGGAAGACCGGGAACTGATACGGCGGATTCAGCATGGGCAGAAAGAATATTTAAACGACATTGCCAAAAAGTATTACGACGACATCTTTTATTTCTGCTGCTATCAGGCAGGAAGCCGCGAGGATGCATACGACCTGGCCCAGGAGACTTTTGTGCGCTTTATCCGTTATGTGGAACATTATCGGTACCAGAATTTAAAAGGCTACCTGCTGGCCATTGCCATGAACCTGTGCAGAAATTATATCCGCGAAAAATCACAGGCTCCTGTGCTGCAGGAAGAACCGGACAGGCCTGCACCGCACACTCTGGCAGGCTCCAGCCCGGAACGCAGCCTGATTCTGGCAGAGGCGCTGCAAAAGCTGCCGGATATACAGCGGGAAGCGGTGCTGCTGCATCACTTTTACGGCTATAAAAACCGTGAAATTGCGCATATGACCGGAGCCTCGCATGCAGCCGTCAAATCAAGGATCCGGCAGGGGCTTGCAAAACTGCACCAGCTATTAAGCAAGGAGGATTTTTATGGAGAATCATAAAACGAGCAAGACAAAAAAACGCAGACGGCATGCCTGCATCCGCTGCCACAGCATCCGAAATCACGTCCCCCCAAAGAGCCTTCGTTTTGCGCCGGATGAAAGCCGCAGGGCGCAGAGCCTGTTTCAAATCAGCCAGGAGGTGCGCAAAAAGCAGATTGCCAGACAGCCGTCCTTTGCAGAAAGCATCTGGAACCTGCTCCGCTTCCAGACCTGGCACCACTGGGTGCTTCTGGGTGCCATTTTTCCAGCAGCGGTGCTGCTTATCCTTTTCTCCGGGCATTTCAGGGGAAGCGGCGGCACTCCGCCGGCAGCATGCTCCGTCTTTGCGGCACTTGCCGGAAATATCTGCATCAGCAGCGTGGCACGGCTGTTTTCACACAATATGGCCGAGCTGGAAAAAACATTCTATCTGGATTTAAAGCTCATGGTCTGCATCCAGATGCTGGAAGGCGCTGTGGCAGACCTGCCGGCCCTGGCACTGTTGGCCGCATTTTTCGGAAACCGCTGCGAAAACGGGTTCCTGGCTTTCCTGCTGTACCTGCTTGTGCCTTTTTTATGGTCGAATGCCTTTTACCTGCATATGCTGATACACCTGCGCAGTATTTTTTCCGGCTTCTGGCAGACTGCCTGCGGTTTGCTGTGCGGACTGCTGGCCCTGTTTCCGGCAGCCTGGAAGCAGGCCTATGCAGCAGGCGCCGTTCCGGTGTGGGCGCTGCTTTCTGCCGGCGGATTTGTGATGCTTGCTTTTGAAATTTATCATATGTTTCGAAATATTGAGAATGGGGAGAAAATATGCCTGAATTAATTTTAAACAATGTAACCAGAAAATTTAAACAAAAAACCGCCGTAGATAATATCTCGCTGCAGCTTCATCCCGGCGTGTATGGCTTTCTGGGTGCGAACGGGGCCGGAAAAACGACACTGCTTCGCATGCTCTGCGGCGTTTTAAAGCCGACATCCGGCGAAATCCGCTGCAATGGCATGGAAATCCAGACGCTGGATGCGCAGTACCGCTGCATGCTCGGCTACCTGCCGCAGGATTTCGGGTATTATCCGGATTTTACAGCAAAGCGGTATCTGGAATACCTGGCTGCCTGCAAAGCCATTCCAAAGGAGCTTGCAGCCCTAAGAGTCCCTGAAATGCTGGCCCTGGCCGGGCTGCAGCGTGCCGCAGGGCAGAAAATCAAGACCTTTTCCGGCGGAATGTTAAGACGCTTAGGCATCGCGCAGGCTCTTTTAAACGACCCGGAAATACTGATTCTGGATGAACCGACCTGCGGCCTGGACCCGAAGGAGCGCATCCGTTTCCGCAATGTCATCAGCGCGCTGTCCAAAGGCAGAATCATTATTCTGTCGACACATATTGTCTCGGACGTTGATTTTATTTCCGACAAAATCCTGCTGATGAAGCAGGGGAAGCTGATTTTGCAGGGAACCAGGCAGGAAATCACAGACAGCATCAAAGGGCATGTATGGGAATACCTGGCCAGCCCCGCACAAGCCGCACGCATCCAGGCGTCGTTCGCCGTCAGCAATCTGCGCCACTGCGGGGAAAACGTATACCTGCGGCTGATAAACGATACCTGCCCCTGCAAAGGCGCCACCGCTGTCCAGCCGGGGCTTGAGGATGTATATTTATATTATTTTAAGGAGGCATCAGACCATGTGGAACATCTGGAAGGAAGAAGTATGTAAAATTTTATCCCGCAGGCTTATCTGGATCGGGCTGTTTGTGCTGGCAGCATTTTTGACACTGCGGCTCGTAACAGAACAGGGCCATTACAGCGCTTCCATAGACGGAAACACCTATTTCGGACAGGAAGCACTGGAAAAAGACAAGCAGCTGGCAGCGCAGTATGCCGGCATTCTGACAGAAGAAACCGTGCGCCGGATTTATGAGAATTTTGGATTTGCTTACTATAACGAACAGAATATCCTCACCGGGAATTTCTGCAGCCGGTTTATTACAGAAAAAATGACGGATTTTAACCAGACCGAAGGAAACGACCCGGATAACATCCATTTTCTGGAAGGAGACAGCTGGAAGCAGTACACAGAACCATACCTGGACGGAAGCGTATGGTTTGACTACGCCTATGGCTGGAATGACTTAAAGGAAATGGTTCCGTTTATGGCGGCCGGCCTGTTTGTACTGTTTATCATCGGGCTTTCACCGGTATTTTCCGAAGAATATTCCTGCAAAACAGCGGATATTCTCCTGACCACCAGCCGCGGTAAAAAAAGCTGCATTTTTTTGAAAATGCTGGCCGCACTGTCTGTGACCGGCGTCCTGTACGTGCTGTCTGCCGGTTACTTATGGATTTTGTACCTTGCCACATTTGGCACGCAGGGACTGGATGCATCTTCTGTCTTAATCGGCATTCCGGCGGGCGGATTTACCCCGGATTCCATCGGCGGTTTTTTTATCTATGCGTTTGTGCTGGGACTGGCATCACTGGTGCTTTTGTGCTGCATGACACTGGCTGTTTCTGCCCTGAACCGCAATGCATTCGCGGCGGTCATTCTTTCCACCGTGCTCTTTTTTGCACCGTTTGCCTGGACCAGAATCGGGATTGCCACGCTGGCTCCGCTGCTGGGACTGCATCTGACAAAAGCTGTCACATACCTGGCATGCTCCATGCCGTTTCTGCTGTCCATGCAGTGGGGATTTGCTTTTACCAGAAGCCAGGAGCTGATACAGTTTGCCATTGCACTGGCAGCCGGGTGCATCTGTACCGGGCTTGCCTATTACCGGTTCCGCAATTACCAGGGCTTGTGAACCGGAAACAGGCGCGCTTAATGCAGATACATCCCTGCCGATTCGCGCACCATCAAATGGCAGGGCAGCTCCATGCGCACACAGGCGCGGTGCCCGCCCTGCAGGCGGTCTATTAAGGACAGCACCGCAAAATGCGCCATGTCCCCTTTCGGTATCTGAATGGTTGTCAGCATCGGGGCAAACCTGGCGGCTTCTTCGATATCATCAATGGAAATGACGGCCGGGCGGTATGCCTGCCAGTGCCGCCTTCCGTTTCCTTCTTTCATTGCCTGCAAAAATCCAAGTGCTGTCACGTCATTGGCACAAAAGACTGCCGTCGGCGGCTTTTCCAGGGCAGCCAGCCGCCCGAATGCCGCATGCCCTTCTTCCCTTGTCTGGGCCGTCTGCACGATATATTCATAAATCACCGGCAGGCGGTGGTTTAACAGGCATTCATAGTAGCCCGTATACCTGGCTTCCATCGTGCAGTCCCCGACATATGCCACCGCACGGTGTCCAAGCTCCATCAGATATTCCACGGCCATTTTTGCGGCCTGTGCCCCGCTGCATGTAATTTCATCCATCTGGTAATCCATCGGATTGCGGTCAATGGCTGCGGCAGCACGGTATTTGCGCACAATCACATCCGCAAGCGCCTGCGGGCATTTGCCAAGCACCAGAATTGCATCGGAACGCACCCTGGCACTGTTTGTGCCGAGCATGGAAATATCCGGGACATGCAGAATCTGTCCCGGAACGCATCCCTGCTTATAACATTCGGTTTCAATACAGCGGTATATTTCTGCAAAAAAAGGGTCTTCTTCCAGCGAATGGACTCTTGCCAGCAGGATATCAATCACATATCCATGCCCGCCGGCAGCTTTTCTGCCAGCGCCCATTTTCAGCTGCCTTGCATTCTGATCCGGAACGTAATGCAGTTCCCTTGCAGCCTGCCGGATGCGCTCGGTCATGGCACTGTCCTGGCACTGGTAATCCGGGCTGTTCAGCACGCGGGAAACGGTTGATACCGATGCCCCTGTTATCTGTGCGATTTTTTTAAGTGACAACTGGCCGCATCCCCCTTCCGCCGAAAAACGGCATGCTTATTTCAATCCCCTCTGTTTCAGGATATGGTTTTCTATGCTGGAAAAAATCCCTTTGTCAATGATAATGCCAATCAGGATAATGACAAGCATGACTGTCATGACCTGGTCGATATCTGCCAGGTCGCGTCCCATCATCAGCGTGTAGCCAAGCCCGACCGACGCTGACATGACCTCTCCGGACATCAGCGCGCGCCATGCAAACGACCATGCCTGCTTCATGCCTGCAACGAAGGACGGCAGCGCTGCCGGAAAAATAACTTTTGTATACATTCTGCCAGAAGTCACGCCCATCGTCTTTGCGGCCTTGATGTAAATCGGCGGCACTTCCTTAATGCCGCTTTCCACGGCCAGCGAAATGCTGAATACCGAGCCCATGACTACCACAAATATAATGGCGCTCTCTTTTAATCCGAACCAGAGAATCGCAAACGGCACCCAGCAGATGCTCGGCAGCGTCTGGATGCCAAGCAGCAGGGGCTTTAAATTTCTTGCAAAATATTCCGACTGGATAATCAGGATGCCAAACAGCACGCCGATAACCATCGAAATCAGAAAACCAATCAGCACACGCAGCATGCTTTTTGCAACTGCTGCAAATAACGTGCCGTTTTTCAAAAGCATTCCTGTGCTTTCCACAACGCCCGCAGGATGCGGAACGGCATACGGCTTGGCCAGCCCCAGCCAGTCCGTTGCCGCTACATACAGAAACTGCCAGAACGCAATTAAGATAATAAAAAACAGAATGCTTCCTGCTATTTTACGAAGCTTCATAATACGCTAACCTCCGGACTGTCAAATTCATCTGCCACACTCTTTCTGGCACTCAGGCTGACCTGGTCTAAAATCTCCCTGCGCAGTGCCGTAAATTCCGGGGCTTCAATATCACGCGGACGCGGAAAGCCAATCGGAATGATTTCTTTAATCTGTCCCGGATTTTCTGCCATGACAATGACACGGTCTGCAAAATAAATGGCTTCTTCCACGCTGTGTGTAACATATAAAATCGTCTTTTTGGTCTTTTCCCAGATTGCTTCCAGCTCGGCACGCAGGATATTGATTGTCTGCTTATCCAGCGCGGAAAACGGCTCATCCATCAAAAGCAGCTTGCTGTCTAAGGCCAGCGCCCGCGCGAGGGCAGTACGCTGCTTCATGCCGCCGGATATCTGGTGTATCGGATAGTCCCGGTAATTCCAAAGCTGCACCATTTTTAAATAGGTCTGCGCAATGGATTTTTGCTCTGCCTTTGTATGGCCGGCTGCTTCCAGTCCGAACATGACATTTTCCATCACATTCAGCCACGGATAAAGCGCGGCTTCCTGAAACATTACGACGCGGTCTGCGCCAGGGCCTGTCACAGCCCTGCCATCCAGCAGGATTTCCCCGGATGTCGGGGAATCCAGCCCGGCAACCAGATTTAACAGGGTAGATTTGCCACAGCCAGACGGCCCGACAATACAGATAAATTCCCCTTTTTCCACTTCGAGCGAAATATCCTGCAGCGTTTCTTTTTTCGTCTCGCGGAACACCTTGCTAATTGAATTCAGTTGTAAATACATCGCTTTCCTCCGGCACTTCACTGATAAATCCTTCTTCTTTGCTGATTTCGGCAAATTTCATAATGGCATCTTTGTTTAGCTGCGTATCGACGGTCATTCTTGTAAACGCATTTTGAATGATTTCTTCCTCAAGTGCCTTTCCGGTCGCAGATTCTATTTCGGCATTGACAATCGAACGCGCTTCGTCCATGTTTTCATTAATATAAAGCGCAGCTTCTTCGTGTGCTTCCAAAAATTCTTTTACAAGCTGCGGATGCTCCTCTATAAAATCAGTGCTTGCAACGACAACCGCTGTCGGATAGTTTCCATCCAGAAAGACTTCTTTGTCGTTTAAGAGCACTTGTGCATTTCCGGTATTTTCGATGGTGGTTCCCCATGGTTCCGGTACAAGCGCGGCATCTACACTGCCATTATCCATCAGGTTTAAAATATCCGCATTCGAACTGGCATTGACGGTCACATCCCCGCCGGCGTCCACGGTTTTTAATCCTTCCTCCGATAAAAGGCTTAAAAGGCACAGATGCTGTGTATTGCCCATCTGCGGCACTGCAATTTTCTTTCCCGCAAGGTCCGAAAGGCTTTCAATGCCGGCGTCTTTTCTTTTCAGCAAAACAGCGCCCGCATTTGTTGTATTGGAAATGATTTTCACATCCCCGCCTGATTTGACATTTGCACTCAGCGCCGGTACCGGCCCGATATATCCCAGGTCAATTTCCCCCGCAAAAATCGCTTCCATTTCTGCCGGGCCTGCATTAAAGGACGTCCAGGTAACCTCGCATGTTCCGTCCCATTTTTCTTCCAGCGTCTTCTGGTTTTTCATAACCAGCGCCTGGGTATGCGTGATATTTGGAAAATATGCAATCCGCACCTGTGCCGTTTCGGCTGCATCCCCGTTTTTTCCTTTGGAGCCGCACGCCGCAAGCGATGCAGCCATGCCCGCAAGCAGCATGCCGGTTACGATTTTTCTTACTGTTTGATTCATGCCGTACCTCCGATTTTGAATTTCTGATAACATATGTTGCAGTATTGCTTTTTTATTTTTCGCCTGAGTTTTTCGTTTTAAAATCCGGCTTTTTCATCCTGATGCCAGCCGGAGTTATCTTTTCACTCAATATCTGCATTTTATCACAGATTCATGCATCAAATCTGCCCTTTTCTGAAAACGTTTTCTAATATCAGTCATTTTGTTTCACGGATTTACGGCAAAAAATATGTATAGGACTTTAAAATATTCGAATTTTCGGCGCTAAATTCTGGGAACGTTTTCATAAAATACGCAATGACTCAGCGGCTGCCTTCACATGCGATACAAAAATCCTTTGAATGTCCGGATTCCGTCCAAGCCCTTCCAGATGGCAGATTACCTCGTACCCTTCTTTTTTCAGCATATTTTTCCATGAATGCTCTTTTTCGCCGGCCATGTCTTCCCGGACGTGCCATCCGGCTGTGATAAGAAGCGGACGCAGCACGATTCTCTTATAACCGCCGTGCCTGAACAGCTTCTGTTTCATATCCTGCAGGGAAGGTGCTTCTTTCATGGTACCGATATAATAATGCCCGTGTCCTTCCTGCGTAAGCCGGGCCTGCAGCTTTTCATATACCGTGTACGGAGCGTTTTGGGGATTCGCAGCGATTTCACGTTCCATATGCGGTGCTTTTTCTGTTTCATGGGATTTTCCACTGCCTGTCTGCAATGCCTGTTCTGCTGTGCGGCAGGTTCCATGTCCCATAAAGCAGAAAGCTGTTTTGCCGTCATCGAAACCTGCCGTACTTTTTACAAGTGCCCGCGCCACCGCATCCAGGTCTGCATCGCTTGTCAGCAGCGGGCTGCCGCATACTGCCTGTGCAAAGCTGTCCTGATAATTTTGCAGCACCTTTTGAAGCGCTGCATATTCATAGCCGTCTGAAAAATAAAACGGCTGGATAACGGCCTGGCGGAATCCGTCCCGGACCGCCCGTTCCAGTGCCTGCGTTACATGTTCGACAGAAATCCCATGGCGGTCCTGTATGGCATGGATGATTTTCCGGCTCGAAAAAGCCCTGCGCAGTTCATATTCCGCAAACCTGCCGGCAATCGCACGTTCCAGGACGCCGATTTCCGCATCCCAGCTGTCCGGGCAGGCTGTTCCAAAGCTGACCGCTAAAAGAAGCGGCGCTTTCCCGAAAGCCCGCCTGCTTTTGCTGTAAAATTTCAATGTCTCTTTCCTTTCCTGCATGATACAATGCCTGTGCCTCATCATGCCTTGCTTTCGCACGAAGCCGTTCTTTCTCACGAAACTCTGACGAAGCAGTAATCATATAATAAGCATTCGTTCTGAATACTTTACAAAAAGCATTTTGAACCGTGTTTCCGCCTTAAACGTATATTTTAATTTTTTCATGACACCTCCTCATTTGTTTTTCTTAATTATCAGTATACAATGTTTTTGCACATTTTACCATAGAAAGCTGTTTTGTTACGCAAATTGAACATGGTTCTGCCATTTTGGAAGGATTCAGTCCTTTATAAACCTGTTCAGAAAATCCAGATATTTAAACCGCACCCGGTATTTTCCGCTTTTGAGCACTGCGTCATACTCATCCCCGGACAGCACCTGCTGCAATGATTTTTCTGCATCTTCGTCCACGATTTCATAAACACTGCCATGAAAACACATATTCGGGTACATGACGCACCACCAGTTCTGTCCTTTTCCGCTTCCGATAATGACATTCAGCGCCTGGTAATCCCCGGCCGGGAATGTGTAGTTTCCGTAGGTCTTCTGTGGAAATGCCACGGTTTCTATCCGGGCATCGACGGAATAGTCATAGCCTTCCTGCGCAACGGCCTGCTGGGCGGTCTTTATGACCTGTGCAAGGTTTTCCTGTACAATCAGGCTGCATTCCCTGATATCCTGCACGCCGTCTAACTGCTGCTGCATATACGCGCCAACGGCATCGCGTACTTTCAGCTTCAGCGCCTGGTCTGCGCGGCTGTTGCTGTTGGCACGCACATGAAAACGCAGTATCTTTTCCGCAATCTGCTGCTGTGTCTGCTGCATGCGGTATTCCTGGTATTTCCAGTAAAATCCCCCGGCAAGAATGCACAGCAGAAGCATGGTTTCTATTATATTGTGGTATTTCCGGTAAAAAGCTCTCATTGTCCTGGTCCTCCCAAATGATACTTTACAAAGCAGGGCTGCTATGTATACTTTCAGGATAACCAGTTTTTTCCAGTATAATCATTCAGACAGATTTTTTCTGAAACAGGCTTCCTGATAAGAAAATATCATTGTTTTTCTTGACTTGCGGCTTTTTTCAGTTATAATATTTTTCAACAAAGAGAGGTGAATTTATTATGATGTACCGATTTATGACATTAGATGACGGAACAGAGGTAGTTCATTCTGATACTTATATCGACAACGGCATAGAAACCGTAAAAGTTTATTTTGAAAAACCCGTACATGGTGGTTTTCATTCTGCCGAATGCTATCTTCCAGATTATACCTGGAAACATATCAGCGGCTTTACCAAAAATGAAATTGCTTCGTTCCATGAATATGTCCAGTCAATCGCACATATCATTATACAGCTGGCCAGGGACGGAGGTTTTGACAATGCCGCAAATTTTTAAAATAGGCTCTTATGTCATCTATTTCTGGTCAAATGAAAATACACCGCTTGAACCTGTGCATATCCACGTTGCAGAAAACACGCCCCAAGAAAACGCAACCAAAATATGGATTACACAGTCCGGCAAGTGTCTGCTGTGCAATAACAATTCCCGCATACCTTTGAAAAAACTGCGCTGTATTATGGGCATTATTGAAGCCAGGCATTCCATAATCGTAAGCAAATGGTTCTCCTACTTTCAGGAAATCACCTATTACTGCTGACAAAACATGTGGGAATAATTCAAAAAAATATCCAGAAGCCAGGCAAATGCCGGACAAAGAAAGCTTCCAAAAAGCCTTTCTCCATCCGGCAGACACCAGAAAGCTATTTGATTCCCATTCCAAGAACCAGAAACTCATACGGCTGCAGGATATGCATTTCTGTTTCCGGAATCCGTTCTCTTACTTTATAATTAGACAGCAGCACCGGGCAGCTGTTCCACTCTGCGGGCACTTTTATTTTGTGCTGTTTTCTGTCCAAATTGCTAAACACTGCCAGCTGCTGCGGCCCGAGCACTCTTTTGTATGCCAGTACCATATCTGTCCCTGTTTCCAGAAAAGAAATTTCTCCCTGGTAAATATACGGCGTCCCGCGCATAAAATGAATCATGCCTGCCAGCATTTTGGCCGATTCCTTCCAGTATATGCCCTCATCCCCCAGCCTGCTGGCAATGCGGGGCTGGTCGTGGTTGCACCAGAACAGTGCGTTCCAGCCGTCTGCCTGCTGCATTCCAAGCTGCCATTCCATAAACAGCTCCTTCAGCCTTCGATAGTCCGCAGCCTGAAGCCCCCATTTGTCCCCGTCTTTATAATCCACCTTCAAATGGTGGAACTGGAAGCACATCGAAAGCTCTTTTTCCTCTGGTGCCGAATACCGGATGCAGTGTTTCAGCGATGTGGAAGACATTTCTCCTACGGTTACCAGCTCCTGAATGCCCGCGTCCCTGACCAGCTCTTTCAGATACTCATGGATATGCGGGCCGTCGCTGTAAAACCTGCGGCCGTCGCCTTCGAAGTCATCTTCCAGCCGCTGCGGCTTGGAAACCAGGTTGATGACATCAAAGCGGAACCCTGCAATGCCCTTTGCTTTCCAAAACCGCAGGATTTCTTTTAATTCCTCACGGACCTGCGGGTTATCCCAGTTTAAATCTGCCTGTGTCACATCGAATAAATGAAGGTACCATTTTTTCAGCCCCGGCACATATTCCCAGGCCGAGCCGCCGAACTTTGATTTCCAAATGGTGTCAGCCATATATAATCCACGCCCAGCTCCTGCAGGTAGTCTAATTTTTCAATTACTCCGGGGATGTCTCCTATGCCATCCCCATTCGTATCACGAAATGATTTCGGATATATCTGATAAACCACTTTATTTTTAAAATCTGCCATCCTTCTGTCTCCCTGCCTTTTGTTCTATACTGCCTGTTTCGTTTGAAAATCTGCGATAACGGTTTCTTTTTCTGTTACCTGCATTCCGGTATAAAACTGAACCGCTTCTGCATTCCCTTCTTCGGTAATGATGCAGACCGTAACATCCGGGTGTCCTGCTGCCTTTATTTTTGCCCGGTCAAACCGAATCAGCGGCGCGAAAATCTCTGCCAGTGCTGTGACAATCCGCTGGAGCACATTCTGGTTTTTCTTTGCGGCCTGTCTGACCGCTTCTTTTGAAACCCCTTCTATCCCGGCCTCTTTTACAAAGTCATTGTAAAAATCAGCAACCGTATTGCCGATAATGACCTGAAACTGCCCCGACTGTGTAAAACTCCCCTTTACCGCTTTCATTGCTTCAATGGCTTTTACATCTGCTTTGCCCGGTTCTGCCAGAACAAAGCGCATTCTGGTCATGCAATGCGAAACTGCTGCAATATTCTCTTTTCCGCCGACCAGATGCAGCAGCTGTTTTGCGTCCTGTGCATATTTTCCCATTTTCGTCCCTCCACTTGTTTTTACTTGTTTAAACATGTTTGATGCTTCTTTTATATCACACTTGTTTAAACATGTCAAGCACTTTTCCGAAAATATGTTTAAACAGGATATTGACTTTTCGGCATGCTGTTTTTATAATAATTGAAACAGCACAACCGGTTTATTTATGGAAAATCCGTACAGCCTTGATTACCAGGCAGAACACGGAACACGCAGGATATCAGGCAATGGATGAGGTGAACAGATATGCCAAAAACAATCTATGAAACGATTTATAAAGATTTAAAACAGAAAATAGAACATGATGTGTTTGCTTATCAGGAACTGCTGCCATCCGAAAACACGCTGGTTCAGGCATACGGCTGCTCCCGCAATACCCTGCGCCGGGCCGTCAGCCAGCTGGTTATGGATGGATATGTACAGACCATGCAGGGAAAAGGGGTACGCAATATTTACCAGCCCTTCGGCCAGGCTGTTTTTACGATTGGGGAAATTGAGAGCTTCCGGGAGTCCGCTGTACGAAACGGGCATGCTTCGTCTACGAAAGTTGTCTTATTTACAGAATTTGCCATAGACGAAAAGCAGTCCCTGTATACAGGCTTTGCTGCCGGAACTGAAATTTATTATATCCAGCGGCTGCATTTTCTGGATGACCTGCCGCTGATTTTAAACCATAATTATTTCCTGAAAGAGGCTGTGCCCGGCCTGACAGAAGAAATTGCCGGGCAGTCCATTTATGAATACCTGGAACAGACGCTGCATATGACGATTGTAAACAGCAAACGGATTATGACCGTAGAAAAAATGACACAGATTGATGAAAAATACCTTGATTTGAATGCTGAGGATTATAACTGCATGGCCGTCGTCAGCAGCCATACTTATAACAGCGACGGCGTAATGTTTGAATATACCCAGTCAAGGCACCGCCCGGATTATTTCCGTTTTTATGACAATGCAGTCAGAAAGCCAAAAAACAGCTGCCGCATAAAGAAATCCTGATACCAGACACTGGCATTTTTATATATCAAAAGTCAAAATACCAGTTCCCGTGTCTTTCATCCTTTATGCAGCAGCATCGATAAAACCACAAGCAATGCTCTGATTGCAAGACTATAACAGCATACACAAATACATCACTACAAAGTCATGTCCATCTTTATTCCTTTCTCGCTGCAAAAAGCTAATAATGCCCGTACTCTCCTTCTGCGGCTGGATGCTTCTTTTGTAGAAGAACTCATGCTTTTTTTATACGCCTCATAGCCTGCACACTTTTTCTTGGAAAAATATGAGCCGTAAAATTCCTTGATGATTTCTCCTAACTGCCTGGCATCGATATGCTGCTCATAAGCCAGCACTGCAGCTGCCCAGACAGCATATAAATGGCTCACACGCGACATTCTTCCACTGTAATCCAGTTTCATTTCAAAAATATAATTCATGACACCAATATATTTACCTTCTATCTCCTCCACTGACAGATTTGCCCACTTTTTATAATAATCATCTAACGTTTCTTTTGTGTAAGACAGTATTTTATGTTCAAGCATAAGAATCAGCAGTTCCGAAGTAAATTCCTTATCTTCCATTCTGTCTGTTTCCAGTACTTCATCAAAATATTTTTTCCAGATATGCCTTGATGCCAGTGTTTCTATCAGCCTATAAAATGCTGTTTCGCTAAACTGTGCGTGACGCAGCTCTTGTGCCACTAAAGGCTCTCCATTCCTGTTCAGCCTGTCAAATACATTTTTAATAAGTGCATTATCTTCTGTTTCAATAAAAATAATCGGAATACGGTATCTCCAAAACTGTTTTTTATATTTATCCAATTTATCCAGGTCATCAAAGGAAGCGCCATTTAATTCCGGGTTTCCTATCGAATCGTCTCCAAAATCCTCTGGAAGGTTTATCTTGCCATCTACAAAATCTCTGATTGTTGTCAGCCGCTGTTTGCCATCAATGACGTCATATTTTGTAATTCCTGTATCAGGATCAATCTTCATGCGGAAAAAAACAGGCGGTATCGGATAATTTTTTAATATTGAATCTATCAAAAAACTTTTTTTGTCCTCGCTCCAGACCTTTTCTCTCTGGTATACTGTAGAATATTCATATTTGCCAGCCTTATCATTTTCATAAAACTCTGAAATGACCAATTTATTGCTGTCCATATCCAGAAAATCTATCATTTATATAGTCCTCCTAACACTTCTGACTGCGTATAATGAATATACTGTTTAAACAGACTCGAAATTACAGCACAAAAGGTATTCTGTGCATCTGGGTTTATAATCCTGAAATTCACATCTGAATTCAGGCATATAATCTGTTCATCTATTTCTGCCCTGTCCACATTGCAATAGGATATTCCCCCATAAATCACATCATCATCCTCCTGCAATTTATATGCAGCTTCTACTGCCTTTTCTTTCAAAATTTTTGACCAGAAAAGCTTATACCACCCAGAGAATCCCTGTTATATTTTATGGAAAAAGATTCTTTATCATACACTTTCCTGGAGCGGAAACCAATAGAACCATGTGGTTTAATAATACTGAATTTCTGATTTTCAATATCAAAACCCGTCATCTGAAAATCAATTTTCATCCTTGTCAGCAGTCTTTCCAAAATAATATCATAATTATATGTAATTATTGTAACAGAATGTACCTCAGAAGACTGGCTGAGATTTTTTATCATCTCAGCCCATCCCCATTTCTCCACTATCGCCTTGTCAAAGTCCTTATCGCTTATCAGCCTGTTGTAGTAGATAAATAAATATTTGAGATATATGACAAGTTCATGGTAAGCCCTGATATAAACATTTGTATTTTCACTATTGATTGCCGGATGTTCTGAAGATGCACTGACATTTGCACATGTAATAATGTCCTCAATGATTTTCCCCGACTGTGCTGCATCACTGTTTGGCCTTGCACCTAACTCCCATAAAGCCGGACATCTGTATTTTGATAAAAAGCCCGGATAATTATCCGCCGGCCACAGCACTTTATCACCATTACTAAACAAATTTGTCAGATTGATTATCTCATTCTTTTGTATAAAATTGACAAAATCAATCGAAAATCCATTCCCCAATACAATTAATACATCTTTCTCCATGCCTTTTCCCCAAATACTCCCGTAATTTTCCTCTACCGCTTTCCTTTCCTGTATTGCCTGTTCTTTATTATACACGTTCCAATTTATCTGCACAAGTAAAAATATGCAAACATTCCCTGCCATAATGCTCATGTACGGTAAAGAAAACAGACCGACAGCACCACACTATTTTGAACCAAAGACCAAAAGATGAACATAATGGAAATGTGCATAACAGTCTATGAAATGTATTTGAGTTGACTTTATCAATACATAGAGTTATAATATGAGTTGATTAAGTCAACTCATAGAGGAGATAATACGTTGCATGATGATTGGATAAAAAAAATACGGCAGTTTAACCGATACTACACGGTATGGTTAGATGTTATGAATAAGAGCTATTTAGAGACAGGTTTCTCATGGCCTGAATCGAGAGTGTTATTTGAAATATATACTAACCAAGGGATAAATGCCACTGAATTGTGTGAGCATCTAAGCATGGACAAAAGCTATGTAAGCAGAATTCTTGCAAAACTTGAAAAAAAAAGATTTATAACAAGAAAGCTTGTTTCGGGGAGCAAGGGAATTAAAAAATTATATTTAACAAACACAGGCAGTGAAGAAGCGAAAAAAATAGATTGGAATGGTAATAAACAGATTTATGAAAAACTTAAAAATATGGATAAGGAAGATTGTGCCAGATTATGCGAAGCAATGGTACTGATTGAACATATATTGCGTAAAAATGATGAAAAATAAATCTGGCTTTGGGAGGAACTGTTATGAATATCGAAATTGTTTTAGCCTATATGCATACACAAGAAATAAATGCCCTATTTTCAGAATATACAACCATGTTAATGACCAATGATAGTTCATTTCGAAATTATCTTGATATTCAGCACTATGAAGAAGAAATAAATCATTTAGAAAAAAAATATGGCATGCCATTCGGAAGATTGTATCTTGCTTATTGGAATGGGGAAGCCGCAGGTTGTATTGGATTGAAAAATATAGATAAAAAAAATTGTGAAATGAAACGCCTTTATGTAAGACCGCAATTTAGAGGAAAAAATATTGGTAAATTACTTGCACAAAAAATCATAACCGATGCAAAGGAAATTGGTTATTCCTATATGCTGTTAGATACTCTCCCATTTTTAGAAAAGGCAATTCATATATATAAACAACTTGGATTTTACACCATAGATTGTTATAACAACAGTCCTATGAGTACATCAATATATATGAGACTGGATTTATGATTTTTATTCTATCTTTAGAAATGCTGTTTCTTTGGATTATAAAAAGCAGCTGCAAATCAGGTAACAGGAGAGGAGAAGTACTGCCGCAGAACTGGCAGAAGCCCCTCCCTCTCCGTTAGGGGGATGTTCGGTACAGTATTTTACCGCATTACGGATAACCTGATTCAGCAAAAATCATGCCCGCTTGCCATCAGAATAATCAGGACAATTTTATTCCGCATCCCGCAGCTGCTGTATAATGCTCCCCCGGTTCCATATCCGGTCTGTTCCTGCGCTGATTAAGGCTGCGAGAAGAATGCAGGCTGCACAAACCGCTGCTGCCGGCAGGATGGTAAAATGGTATTTCATATACCACACGCCCTGCGCCAGATTTTTTACAAGCAGGACAGACAGGACGGCGCTCAGAAGCAGTGCAGCTGCCCCTGCAAGAAAAGCATACATGACGCCTTCGCATACAACCAGCCTGCGCAGCTGCTTTCTGGTCATGCCGATGCTGCGCAGGGATGCGAATTCACGCTGCCTTGCCAGAACGCCTGTGAATATGACATTTACCAGGTTCAGGATGCCGATAATTCCAAAAATAAGCGCCACAATGATGCCGCCCATGCTGTAAGTACGCTGCATCTGTTTAAATTCTTCTTCCGCAGTCAGCCTTGTCAGGACGGATAAGCCGTTTCGGGCCGCGATATCAGCTTCCTGCTCATGCACTGGGAGCTGGCCGCACCGGCTACCGCCAGAACCGTATATTCTTTTTCTTTCCCTTCGATTTCCAGCACAACGGAATCACCGGCATGAAACTCCTGTGCCCCGTACTCATATTCATTCAAATCGTTTAAAAGCCCTGCCATAACCACATACTCCCCGCTGCAAAGCTTTTCATAATCTATCGTGCCCTCTATGATTTCCAGTCCCGCAAGCGCCTGCTCATTCATGCCATACAGCATTCTTTCCCGGATAAATTCCGGCCCGTATTCCAGCGTTTCTGTTCCATTGATGCGGATGATGCTGCCCATATCCTCATCCCCGTTTACCAGCTTATCTTCCGGCAGCATGCGGCAGTATATGCGCCCGAATTTTTCTGCCCCGTCCAGCTGGCTTAATAGCCTGGCGGCTTCCCGGGGTACCGTTTTCTGGTAACTTTCCATCGAAGACTTGAAATATCCCGCACTGCGCACGTCAAAATCCGCAGATGTCTGGCTCCTGACATAGGTTTCCAGATCCATGCCTGCGCTGTAATTTAACACACAATTTAAAAGCACGGCGCAAAGCGCTATCGAAAGCACGACAAGCGCGCTCTTTGTCCTGCTTCTGCCCAGATTGGAAACTGCCATCGATAAAATCCGGTGCCTGGACTGCCTGCCTTTTTTATGCTTTTTCCGGCTCCTGGAGCATCCGTGGTACTTTACCGCTTCCACCGGAACAGTTTTCCCGGCTATCCGGCCCGGCCTGGCACAGCTTATCCGGACTGTCCCTGCTGTAAACGCCCCGGACAGAATCCATACCCAGGCAGACGGCACGATAAATGCCGCTTCCTGAAACGATGTGTTTGCCATAATAAGCGGCAGCAGCGCATTTCCAAGCAGCCATCCGCAGACCAGCCCTGCCGGAATACCTGCTGCTGAAAGCACGGTACCCTGCCTGGCTATCAGATACCGGATCTGTTTCGGGGAAGTCCCGATTGTTTTCAGCTGCCCGTACAGGCGGATATCTTTTGCTACGGAAATCCTGAAAATATTATAAATAATCAGATACCCGGCCAGCAGTATCAGCAGCACGCCGATGCCGGCTATTGCATATGTTTCCGAAGAATCGCCGGACGGCCTTTCATATACCGGATTGACATGGTGAACGACAAAGCCTTTCCCGCCGTTTTCTGCATCCGGGTCATATCCCAGCCGCCGCAGCAGACTGTCCAGCTGCCCCGAAACATCTTTTTCTTGTGCAAAGCTGCCCCGGACATCGTAACCCGTTTCCTTCAGCGGGGCATAGTCACCATCATAGCATTCCACGGTTTTCTCTGCAAAAGCTTCGGAAACGAGCAGGGATGCCGTCTGTTCATATTTTATCCCTTCCCAGAACCCGCAGACCGTCATCTGCTTTTCGAGCATCGTATTTCCTGCCGTATACTGCATCACAAACGTGCTGCCTGTTTTACAGGGAAGCCCCAGCAGGCGCAGCACCTCGGTATCGCAGGCAACCTCGTCTTCTGCCTTCGGATAATGGCCTTCTTCCAGCTTCCGGAAGCTGTATTCGGACGACGTTTCATCCGTCCAGCCCGCAGCGGCCTGCATATGGCTTAACTGCGGATTGGTAATGACGGCCACATAGTGTTCCATGGCTGATATGGTAAATTCCGGGGCAGCTGCAAGCCGCGCTGCTTCTTCTTTTGTCAGGTTTTTGACCGATACCATCAGCTTCGTGCCTGCCTGGCGCAGCATCTGGTTTTTGCCCGAAATCTGCGCACCTTCCAGCACGGTCGTCAGTGCCATAAATAACACAGCCGTCAGCATGATTGCAAGAATAGCAATGCAGTTTCGGCCTTTGTCTGCTTTCAGGCTGCTGTTTGAAAGGGTTTTGATGATGTTTTTGTTATTGTTCCCCAGTAATGTCATGGTTATGGCTCCTTTTTTCTTATTTCTATTTTCTGCTTATACAGTCCTGCCATCCTCAATGCGGATGACCCTGTCAGCTATCTGCGCCAGCTGCGGATTGTGCGTAATCATGACCAGGGTCTGGCCAAACTGCGTGCTTGTCATTTTAAGCAGCTGCATGACTTCTATGGAAGTCTTAGAGTCCAGATTTCCGGTCGGCTCGTCTGCGAGAATAATGGCCGGCTTTGCTGCCAGCGCCCTTGCAATCGCGGCCCTCTGCTGCTGCCCGCCCGATAAATTTCCCGGAAGGCTGTCCAGCTTTTTCTCCAGATGCAGCATGCGGATAATCCTGCCGGTATATTCTTCATCCACCTGGCAGCCGTCCAGCTCGACCGGGAGCACAATATTCTGATAGACATTTAAAATCGGTACGAGGTTGTAATTTTGAAATACAAACCCAATATTTCTCCTGCGAAATACGGTCAGCTGCTCGTCGTTCATGCCTGCAATTTCTTTTCCCCGGATTCTGACACTTCCCGAAGACGGCACATCCAGCCCGCCGAGCATATTTAGCAGGGTCGATTTCCCGCTTCCGCTTGTGCCGGTAATTGAAATAAACTCCCCCTGCTTTGCGGTTATGCTGACTCCGTCCAGCGCTTTTGTAATATTAGGCTGCTCCCCGTAATATTTTTTCAGATTTTCTGCTTCTAAAATCATGCCCATGCCTTTGATTCCTGCCTTTCCTGTTCTGACTCTTTGTTTCCTGTTTCAGCTGTAATAAGCATAAAAAAAGATTATCTCAAACTGTTCTCAGAAATGTAACAGATTTGAGATAATCTTTTCAGATAACCTGTTTTGGCTAAAAATATTCCTATCCATGGCACCCTGTTTTCTCTATCGGAAGGTTCACAAAAACCCGGGTTCCTGTGCCTTTTTGCGAATACACTTCCAGAAAACCGCCCTGCTTCATGACAATTTCCCGCGCCAGATACAGCCCGAGCCCCACGCCCTCGGTGTCAGAAAGCTCCGGTTCCCGGTAAAAGCGCTGGAAAATCAAGGGAATGCGTTCCTCTGCAATTCCCCTGCCGTTATCCTGAATGCAGATTCTGGCAAAAAAATCTGTTTTCCCGGCTGAAATCTCCAGTTTTCCACCGGCCTGCGTATATTTTACCCCGTTATCCACAAGGTTAAATACCGCTTCCACGGTCCACTTGCGGTCAAAATATGCTTCCAGCCCTTGCGGGCAGTCCACGCGGATATCAATGCCTTTTTCTTCTGCTTTTAACGCCGCATCGCAGACGGACTGCGCCAGCAGCTCATACACGGAATTTTTTTCAGGCTGCACTTTCACAATGCCTGTTTCCAGCCTGGACATGCGCACCATGCTGTTCATGAAAAATTCCAGCTTGTCCGCCTGGCGTTTTGCCGCACGCAGAAATTCCGCGCGTTGTTCTTCATCCAGCCCGTCCCGCTCCAAAAGGCTTAAATACATCTGGAGACTGGCAGCCGGGGTTTTCACCTGATGGGAAATGTCGGAAATCACCGCTTCCAGCATCTGCTTCTGCTGCAGGCTTTCCGCGGACTTGTGCTCCATAACCTCATGCAGCTGGCACATTTTCATCTGGACTTTTCCCATCAGTGTTTCCTGGCTGACTGCAAAATCAATGCCGCTTTTTTTGGCAAGCATCGCATCCAGGCTGTTCATCAGGCTGTCTGTATACTGTATCAGGCTTTTCCTGACGGCGGCTGCCATGCCCGCGCTGGCAATGAAACACAGCAGGGCTGCTGCTGCCAGTATTTTCTCCATGATTTCCGGCTCCTGTCTTTTCTGATTTATTCCTGCCGCGCCTTTTTCCCGCCTGTCCACTGATACCCCATACCATACAGGGTTTTTATGCAGGAATAGCCTTCGGATTCTATCTTTTTTCGCAGACGGCTGATATTGACCGCAACTGCATGCTCATCTACAAAATTTCCACTGCTGTCCCATATTTTTTCGAGCAGCAGCTGCTTTGTCAGGACTTTATCTGCATTTGCAGTTAACAGCCGCAGAATCTTATATTCCAAAGGTGTCAGTACAAGCGCCTGCCCGTTCCGCACGGCTGTCAGGCTGTCAAAATCAATTTTCAGATACCCGTCATCGTATCTGGCATCTGTTTCTTTTTTGCCGGATTTGCGCAGCGCTGCCTGGATTCTGCGGTGGAGAATCGGCATTTTGAACGGCTTTGTAATATAATCATCCGCCCCGCAGTCAAATCCGCGCATTTCGTCCTGTTCCATATCCCTTGCGGTCAGAAAAATTACCGGGATACCGCTTTGTGCCTTTACGGCCCGGCAGAACGCAAACCCGTCGCCATCCGGCAGGTTCCCGTCCAGCAGTACCAGATCCACATCTTCATTCTGGAAAATCTGAATGCCCTCACCCATCGTAAATGCCGTGCGGACTTTGTAATGCTCCAGCTTAAGGTCACAGGCCAGCCCGGCATTTAAGTCCCTGTCATCTTCTATCAGCAATATTTTTTTCATGTTATTCCCATAAATCCGCAAGCTCGTAAATCAGCTTTTCGGTTTTCTCCCAGCCCAGGCACGGGTCGGTAATCGATTTTCCATAACAGTGCCCGTTTACTTCCTGCGCGCCGTCCTCAAGATAGCTTTCAATCATCAGCCCGCGCACAAGCTTTCGGATATCCGGCGAAACCTTGCAGCTGTGCATGATATCCTTGCTGATGCGTATCTGTTCCAGGTAATTTTTCCCGGAATTGGAATGGTTTGTGTCTATAATAACAGCCGGATTTGCAAATTCCTTTTCCCCGTACAGCTCCAGCACATGCTGCAAGTCTTCATAATGGTAGTTTGGTATATTGCGCCCGAACTTGTCCACATAGCCGCGCAGAATCGCATGTGCATACGGATTGCCGCCCGTTTTTACTTCCCAGCCCCGGTAAAGGTATGTGTGCCCGCACTGTGCCGCGATAATGGAATTCATCATCACCGTAAAATCGCCGCCCGTCGGGTTTTTCATGCCAGCCGGAATACCAAGGCCGCTGGCCGTAAGCCTGTGCTGCTGGTTTTCAACCGAACGCGCCCCGATGGCCACATACGAAAGCAGGTCCGACAAATACCGGTGGTTTTCCGGGTAAAGCATTTCATCTGCGCACGTAAAGCCTGTTTCTTCCACCGCCCGCATATGCAGCTGGCGGATGGCAATAATCCCTTTCAGCATATCCGCCTTTTTCTCCGGGTCCGGCTGGTGCAGCATCCCTTTATAGCCGACACCGATGGTTCTCGGCTTATTCGTATAGATACGCGGTATCATAAAGATTTTATCCGCAACTGCGTCCTGAACCCTGCGCAGCCTTGTAATATAATCAATAACGGCGTCTTCGTGGTCAGCCGAGCATGGCCCGATAATCAAAAGCAGCCTTTTGTCTTTTCCTTCAAAAATATCGCAGATTTCCTTATCCCGCTGTTTTTTCGCATCCGCTGCAGGCCCGCCTGCCGGAAATTCTTTTTTCAGTTCTTCCGGTGCGGGAAGCCTACGTAAAAATTCCATATCCATTTTGATAGTTATCCTCCATTCATGCTTCTGCTGATGTGCAGATTTGCTGTAAGTATGATACAGCGTGACGGGGATGCTGTCAACTGGCTGTATCCAGGCATTTCATATGCTCTGTCAAAATCACACTGGTTGTTTTCGTTCTTTCATTGCTTCGGATGATACATTACCACACTTCCTTTCCGGAAGGAGAACCCCAGTCAAATTTCTCCGCTTTATATGCTCCATCATAATCTTGAAAGATGTCTTCCAGCGTCAGCTCCTGTTCTTTTTTCACTTTTGATATCAAAATATTGTTATCCACCCTTCTTAATTCCACAAGGTCATCATCTCCTTTTCTGTATATAGTATATACTATAGGATATACATGTTCAATGGCTTGTTTCGGGATTCGGGCATGGCTTCTGTATGTTTTTCCAGCAGGCAAAAAAATACAAAATCTGCTGCCGTTTTTGAAAAAAGATTGTATCTGCAAAACATTTCCGATATAATTCAAAATATCCATACCTTAGGAAACATCAGCCAATGCTTTTCAGACAAGTCCAGCTAAGAAATGTCAATAGGTAAAATGAAAAATGTTTAAAAAGTATTTTTCAAGCAGTTGATTCAAAAAAGGGTAACTTTAATAAGCCCATCCCTGTGGAAAGTTTCAAAACTCATAAAAATTTGCTAAGCTGCGCGCTGTACCTTGTCAGGATGCGCTGCCAGATACCGTTTACAGTGTTCCTGTGGAGTGATGACTTCAAACGGCTTATTGTCCCGGAGCATAGCAAAGATGATGTTGCAGATCTTGTGCATCACAGCTCCGACAGCCACGTTTTTCTTCTTTGCTTTGCATTTATCGGTATAATAGCTGTGGATGACCGGATTTACAGGTATCCCGCTGCCCTTGTCCACCTTAAGGTTATTGAGCGCCACCATATGCAGGATGCGTCTGGCGAGGCTGGAACCCCTTTTTGACATATGTACCTTCTCCCCGTTGAACTTCCCAGACTGCTTCACGGCAGGATCCAGGCCGAAGTAAGCATACAGCTTCTTCGGGGAAGGAAACAGGTTAAAAGAGCCCATTTCTGCGACCAGGACAACCGCGCTTATGAAGCCTACGCCGCGCAGTGACTGGAGAAGAAGGATATGGTCATAGACCGGACTGTCTTTCAGGCCGTCAACAGAAGCATGGATTGCTTCCATGATTGTGTCAAGACGTTTCTGGTACTCCCGGTAAGAGTCTATGTAGAGCCTTATGCGGACAGAATTGCTTTTCAGGGCCCGCCCAAAGATGGCAGCATCTTCCGCTGCAGTCCGCAGAGCATCATACTTGGCCAGGGCATACTTTTCCCCAAAACGTGCCGTGGAACGGATCATTTCCACCACCGTATCCTTTGGGGCAGCAAGAAGATCCTCCGCAAGTGGGCAGGCGTCCAGAAGTTTTAAGGAAGTCTGGGTGGTGACCTTGCTGAAGACTTTCCGGTATGCGGGGAATGACACTTTCAGTTCAGCAGTGAGCTTCAAGACGACAGCGGACTGCAGATCCTTGAAGTAGTAGTAGTCCCGGACCAGGTTACGCAGGTCGATGACCGCATCATCAGGGATGATGGAAGTCTTCAGGGAAGCATCCAAACCGACTTTGGCAGCTTTTTTTGAATCAAATTTGTCATTATGCAGTTTTCTTATGTTCAGATTTGTGCTATTCTTAGTAATGATAGGATTAATGACGGAGCAGTCAAAACCCTTATCGCGAAGGAAGCACAGGAGCGGGATGTGGTAGATCCCGGTGGACTCAAGAAAGCAGCGGCTTTTAAGAGAATACGCCTCTTGTGCTTCCTTTATTTTTGCGACGGCAAGCTCCCGGGACTGGGGATCGGAATGAACGATCTTAAAAGGTTTCCCGGTAAGGGTACCGTTTGGGAGCATGATGGACATCCATGTGAAGTCTGCCCCGACATCAAGCCCGACTGAGAGATAGGGGATGCTTTCCAGCATCTTAAGTACTTTTTGGTATTGCATGGTTTTATCCTTTCTGGCAGGTATCCATTTCCAGAAGGCGGATACACAACCTAGCGGCTTATACAGGTATAGCCTGG
>OFGA01000720.1_pt1 | contig 25722 bp, 23 predicted proteins | sample 1521471 | NCBI WGS metagenome assembly OFGA01 (sample SAMEA3504086, study PRJEB24116) | mouse gut metagenome | biome: mouse gut; feature: mouse-associated habitat; material: faeces | place: Denmark | collected 2011 | reverse complement strand
CCAGTACCCCTTTCAATTTAAGAGCCAATATTCACACCACCTTTCTACAATTACGGCGCGCCGTAACATGTTCGTATGGTAACACGGTGTAACGTATATGTCAAGCACTTTTTTACGGTGTGCCGAACTTTTTTTCTTGACAGCGTTTCTACACTGTGGTAAAGTGAACTCCGATAGGTGGTGAACAGTATGAATTTTTTAGAGAAGTTAGATTTCATGATGAACAAGTTAGGGATAAATAAACGTGGACTTTCTGAAATTTCTGGTGTTCCTTACACGACGATTGATACCTTTTACAAGAAGGGCTATGAAAATACAAAACTTTCGACAGTCCGAAAATTGGCAGAATCTTTAGATGTTTCAATGGACTATCTGCTTGTTGATACAATAACAGATGAAGATTACGGAAAAACCAGTAGTTTTACTATAAGCTCTAAAGAACAAGATCACATAAAAAAGTACCGCATCCTTGACCATTACGGCAAAGAAGCGGTAGATGAGATATTAGCGATAGAATATCGGCGCTGTTCAGCCCCAGACCAAGCCCCAACGACCGAAGCAGATATGGTAGTTTTCATTATGCCTGGTTTTCTTTCTCCTATGAGCGCCGGAGTGGGACAGCCAGCGGGAGAAGATTACCCAGAAAACTACCACCTGACAAAAGAGCCTCCGCGGGGTGCATCCTACATCGCCATCGTAAGCGGCAACAGTATGGAGCCTACCTTTCACAATGGGGACAAGCTGTTCATTCATGCATGCACAGACATCGCCGTTGGCCAGATCGGTGTATTCGTGATGGATGGCCAGCAGTGGGTGAAGGAATTGGGAGGAGGTGAGTTGATTTCCCATAACTCGGATTACCCACCTCGGCCTATAACGGAGGACATCATCTGCCAAGGACTGGTATTAGGCGTATGCGATGACAGCTATTTTGAGTAGCAAAGGAGAGGGAAAAAATGAACAACGAGGAAAAAATTTTAGCATTATTAGAGCAGGTTGTTAAAACAGGCGCAAAGCTTCTGATTATTGCAGAGGATGTGGAAGGCGAAGCACTTACAACACTCATTGTCAATAAGCTGCGCGGCACATTTAATGTAGTTGCTGTCAAAGCTCCTGGCTATGGCGACAGAAGGAAAGCCATGTTAGAAGATATTGCAATCCTGACCGGCGGACAGGTTATTTCTTCTGAACTGGGCCTGGAATTAAAGGATGCAGACTTAGAGCAGTTAGGCCGTGCAAAATCGGTAAAGGTACAGAAAGAAAACACCGTTATCGTAGACGGTTCCGGCGAGAAATCTGCCATTGATGCAAGAATCAGCCAGATTAAGAGCCAGATTGAAGAAACAACTTCTGAGTTTGACAAAGAAAAATTACAGGAACGCCTTGCAAAGCTGGCTGGCGGTGTAGCCGTTATCCGTGTAGGCGCTGCAACAGAAACCGAAATGAAAGAAAGCAAGCTGCGCATGGAAGACGCCCTGAATGCAACAAGGGCAGCGGTAGAAGAAGGCATTATCGCAGGCGGCGGTTCTGCATACATTCATGCATCCAAGAAGGTGGCAGCATTTGCAGATTCCCTGGAAGGTGATGAAAAGACAGGTGCAAAGGTAATCTTAAAGGCGCTTGAAGCTCCGTTATTCTTTATTGCAGCAAATGCAGGACTTGAAGGGGCTGTTATTATCAACAAGGTAAAAGAGTCTGAAACAGGTATCGGCTTCGATGCAGCAGCAGAAGAATATGTAAACATGGTAGAAGCAGGAATTCTTGATCCGGTTAAGGTTACAAGAAGCGCACTGCAGAACGCAACATCGGTAGCAGCTACACTGCTGACAACCGAATCCGTTGTAGCAAATATCAAAGAAGATGCTCCGGCTATGCCGGCCGGAAACCCGGGCATGGGCATGATGTAAGAAAATTCCGGGAACGGGCATGTTTTTAAGATGCCTGTAAACGGTAACAAGCTGTCTGAAATCCTTCGATTTTCAGGCAGCTTTTTCTTGTAAGTATTTTTCAGGTGTGATACAATGCTTTGCAGGGCAGAATATATTCTGGAATGTGATAAATTGAAATGGAGGACACTGGGATGAGCACAATCGCGGTAGTAACAGATTCCAACAGCGGGATTACACAAAAGCAGGCAGAAGAACTGGGCATAACCGTCCTTGCAATGCCGTTTTATATCAGCGGAAATACTTATTATGAAGACATCGACCTGACACAGGAGCAGTTTTATGAAAAGCTGGCCGAAGGCGGGGATATTTCGACATCCATGCCGGCTGTCGGAGATGTGACGGACTTATGGGATAAGCTGCTGCAGGACCATGACGAAATCGTGCATATTCCAATGTCTTCCGGACTGAGCAGTTCCTGTGAAACGGCCATGATGCTGGCGCAGGACTACGACGGCAGGGTACAGGTCGTCAATAACCAGAGGATTTCCGTTACCCAGAGGCGTTCCGTGCTGGATGCATCCGCGCTTGCGGCAAAAGGAAAAAGCGCGGCACAGATACGGGAAATCCTGGAACAGGAAAAATTAGAATCCAGCATCTATATTATGGTAGATACATTAAAATACCTGAAAAAGGGCGGGCGGATTACCCCGGCGGCTGCCGCGCTTGGCACGCTTTTGCGCTTAAAGCCGGTATTGCAGATTCAGGGTGAAAAGCTGGATGCATTTGCAAAAGCACGGACGGTAAAGCAGGCCAAAAGCATGATGATAGAAGCCATGCGCAATGACTGCAAAAACCGTTTCGGGGATGAAAGCGGCAAAAACGTATATATTGATGTCGCCTATACGCATGACCTTAAAGCAGCCCGCCAGTTTGAGCAGGAAGTAAAAGAAGCCTTTCCGGGACAGCAGTGCGCGGTAAATCCGCTGTCCTTAAGCGTGTCCTGCCATATCGGGCCGGGAGCGCTGGCGGTGGCATGTTCGCGTAAGATTTTATAGACAGGGCTTTACTTATAACCAAGAGTCGTGTATAATCAGAAAGTAAAAACGGATAGCACAAGACAGGTTTTTACAGCCTGTCTTTTTAAGCGGCATTTATCCGCAAACCGAAGAAAATGGCCGATACATAGGAGGTAGGGAATATGGTAAAAGCAGTTGTAGGTGCGAACTGGGGTGACGAGGGCAAAGGCAAAATTACAGACATGCTGGCTGAACATGCCGATATCATTGTCCGGTTTCAGGGCGGAGCCAATGCAGGGCATACAATAAAAAACCATTATGGAAAGTTTTCTCTGCATACACTTCCGTCGGGTGTGTTTTATAACCATACGACAGGCATTATCGGAAACGGCGTGGCACTGGATATCCGAAAGCTGTGTAACGAAATCAAATCGATTACAGACCAGGGCGTTCCGAAACCGAAGATTCTTATTTCAGACAGGGCACAGATTGTCATGTCTTACCATGTGCTGTTTGACCAGTATGAGGAGGAGCGCCTGGGCAGCAAATCCTTTGGTTCCACAAAATCCGGCATTGCGCCGTTTTATTCGGACAAATATGCCAAAACAGGTTTTCAGGTCAGCGAACTGTTCGACGAGCAGCTGCTTCTTGAAAAAGCAGAACGCGTCTGCCAGACGAAAAACGTGCTGCTGGAGCATCTGTATCACAAGCCGCTGTTAAAGCCGGAAGATATTATGGCAGAGCTGCATGAATATAAAGAACTGGCAGGGCCGTATGTGGCGGATGTATCTTCTTATCTGCATCAGGCCATAAAAGCCGGAAAAACCATTCTGCTTGAAGGACAGCTTGGAACACTGCGTGACCCGGACCACGGCATTTACCCGATGGTTACTTCATCGTCTACACTGGCCGGCTATGGGGCAATCGGTGCAGGCATTCCGCCTTATGAAATCAGCCAGGTGGTGACCGTTTGCAAGGCATATTCAAGTGCGGTTGGCGCAGGTGAATTTATCAGCGAGATTTTCGGGGAAGAAGCAGAAGAATTAAGAAGGCGCGGCGGGGATGGCGGCGAATACGGCGCTACAACAGGACGTCCGCGCAGGGTCGGATGGTTTGACTGCGTTGCAAGCAAATACGGCTGCCGCCTGCAGGGGACGACCGAAGTGGCATTTACGGTGCTGGATGTGCTTGGCTACCTGGATGAAATTCCGGTATGCACAGGCTATGAAATTGACGGAACCGTAACCACGGAATTCCCGACAGCTGCGCAGCTGAAAAAAGCAAAGCCGGTGTTAACGACACTGCCAGGCTGGAAATGCGATATTACCGGAATCCGGGATTATGACAGCCTGCCGGAGAACTGCCGCAGGTATATTGAATTTATAGAAGCACAGATTGAGCATCCGGTTACGATGGTTTCCAACGGGCCGTCCAGGTCAGATATTATCTACCGCAGCAGATAATGGAAATGACCAATAGCCGCGTGCAGGGGAGAAAAGATGATAAAAAACATTATTTTAGATGTGGGCATGGTACTGATTGATTTTTGCTGGAAAGAACTGCTGGAAAAGCTTGGCATAACCGGGGAAGCATTTGAAGCAGTGGCAGATGCAACCGTGCGCACACCGGAATGGAATGAATATGACAGGAGCGCACTGACAGATGAGGAGCTGCTTGCAGGCTTTCAGGCAAAAGCACCGGATTATGCGCAGCAGATACAGATGTTCTGGAATCATATGTCCGGCATGATTCGCCAGTATGCATATGCAAAGCCATGGATCAGCGCCATGAAAGAAGCCGGGTATCAGGTATATATTTTATCCAATTATGCCAGAAGGACGTATGAGCTGACAAAATCAGATGGGCTGGATTTTCTGCCGCTGACAGACGGAGCTGTTTTTTCCTTTGAAACCGGTCATATCAAGCCGGAAAAGGAAATTTACCATTTGATTATGGAAAAATATGGCCTGGTACCGGAAGAATGCATATTTATTGATGATAACGCACCAAACCTCGCATATCCGGCAGAGCTTGGGTGGAGCACGATTCAGTTTCGGACTCTGGAACAGGTACAGCAGGAGCTGCGTGCAAATGGTGTGAAAATAGCGGAAATGGCATGACAGACGCAGGCACTATGACTTTCCATGCGGGGAGACAGGGTGGGTTATTCTGGCAGATTCATGGAAAATGACATGCAGTACCCGGAAACAGGAAGAAGGGGCTGTCGCATTAAGAAAAATGATACAAGATATAGCTGGGGTAAATGATTCTTCCAACTATATCTTGTATATATTTTGCTTCGTGCGGCAGCCCCATTCTTTTTGTTTCTGGCATAAAACGCTGCAGAGTGTATCTGTGGGTGCTTCAGGCAAAAGAGACCGCATGGTTTTTACTGGCAGGATTCACAGAAAAATCACATACAGTACGTGGAACAGTCACATTTTATGATTATAGTAAAATATGCCAGGGCGTTTGTAAAGAACGGTTTTTGAAACACGCTTTGTGACTGAAACAGGAACGGAGGTAAGAAAGTGATTGAAATCAGCCATCTGACAAAGAAATACGGGGAACATGTGGCGGTAGACGACTTGACGCTGAATATCGAACCCGGGAAAATTTATGGGTTTCTGGGGCCGAACGGGGCCGGAAAATCCACGACCATGAATATGATTACGGGCTATATCGCAGCCACGCAGGGAACGGTAAAGGTGCAGGGATATGATATTTTAAAGCAGCCCGAGCAGGCCAGGAAATGCATCGGTTATCTGCCGGAAATGCCGCCTTTATACATGGATATGACGGTATGGGAATATTTGCGGTTTGCAGCGGATTTAAAGAAAATACCAAGAGATAAAAAGCGCCGCTACACGGAGGAAGCCATGGAGCTGGCAAAAATCACGGACATGAAAAACCGCCTGATACGAAATCTGTCGAAGGGCTACCGCCAGCGGACGGGGCTTGCCCAGGCAGTTTTAGGCTATCCCGGGGTGATTATCCTGGATGAGCCGACGGTTGGCTTAGACCCCAGGCAGATGATAGAAATGCGGGAGCTGATACAGAGCCTTGGGAAACAGCATACGGTTATTTTAAGTTCTCATATCCTGACCGAAGTAAAAGAGATATGTGAATATATCTTTATTTTGTCCAATGGACGGCTGGCTGCAAGCGATACGACACAGAACCTGACCGCACGCACGTCTGCGGGGCAGGAAATATGGCTGCTGCTTAAGGGAAGCAGGCAGGAAATTATGGCTGCCCTGAAAAAAGCAGATGGGAGAACAGCGCATGGAAGAACAGAAGATGGAAGGAATGAAGATAAAAATCATGAAGATATAAACGGGGGTTCTGTTCAGCCGGATGCTTTTGAAATAGCTTCCATAGAGCACGCAGAAGAAGACGGCTGCTTTCGTGCGGTGCTTAAAAGCAGCGGAAAACAGGGCAGCAGGGGCGCAGAAAGACAGCAGGATATCCGTGAACAGGTATTTTATACGTTTGCAAAAGCTGGAATTCCGATACTGGAAATGACAATGGGCAGCAAATCGTTAGAGCAGGTATTTCTAGAACTGACAACCCAGGCAGGAGGCAGTGTCATAGAAGAACATACAGAGGAAGAACATATTGCTGGAGAAGATACAGCAGAAGAACAAACTGCCAGAGAAAAAGTGGTGAAAGAACATACAGCAGAAAAAAATATGTTGAAAGAAAATACTGCAGCAGAAGAAAATGAACAAGATATTAAATCAGAAATCTATAATAGTCAGGAGAGGGATATTCATGAGGGCAATCTGGAAAAGGGAATTTAGGGCATGCTTTTATACAGTCACAGGCTGGCTGTTTCTGGCTGCCACGCTGGCATTTTATTTTCTGTATTTTTATGTATATAATCTTTCGTATGGATATCCGTCCATTTCCTATGCGATGAATGCGATTGCATTTCTGTTTCTGATTACCGTTCCGGTTCTGACTATGCGCATTCTTGCGGAAGAACGCCATTCGAAAACCGACCAGCTGATTCTGACAGCTCCGGTCAGCGTCGGGAAAATTGTGCTTGGCAAATATCTGGCGCTGGCAGCTGTATTTACGATAGCTGTCCTGGCTATCGGGCTGTCACTTGTCCTGCTTGGAAGCTTTGGAACTATTTCTTATGCAGAAAATGCAGCTGCGCTGCTTGGGTTCTGGCTGTACGGGCTTGTGAGTATTGCAGTCGGCACATTTGTGTCGTCCCTGACGGAAAGCCAGGTGATTGCAGCTGTCCTTGCATTTGTATGCCTGTTTCTGGGCTATATGATGGAAGGGATTACCCAGGTGATTTCTTCGAGCGGAAACCTGCTGACCAGAATATTAAACTGCTATAACCTGACACTTGGCATGGAAAACATGCTGAATGGAGAACTGGATATTACTGCTGTTATTTATTATATCAGCATGATATTTTTGTTTCTCTTTCTGACCACGCAGTCGATTCAGAAGCGCCGCTGGTCAGTCAGCGTGAAAAAGCCGGGGCTTGGCGTATTTCATGCGGGATTTGCGGCAGCAGCCGCTGGAGCTGTCATTGCATGCAATCTGGCTGCAGATGCCCTTCCAGATTCGATTACCAAAATAGACCTGACCAGTGCAAAGCTCTATTCCGTGACGGATGATACAAAGCGCATGCTGGCTGATTTAAGCACGGATAAAGAGAAAAAAGTGGAGCTGTATGTGCTGGCAAATGAAGCCACGCAGGATGAACAGCTTGCATCAACACTGAGGCACTACGCAGAGCTGTCGCCGAATATTACCGTTACCTATGCTGACCCGGCCGTCTCCCCGAATTTTTATGAGAAATACACACAGGACCCGGTTTCTGTAAACAGTGTAATTGTGGTATGTAACGAGCGGTCAAAGGTCATAAATTATGACAGCATTTACGAAACAGAGGTAGATTACCAGACCTATACATCGCAGACAACGGGGTATGACGGGGAAGGACAGCTGACAAGCGCCATCCAGTACGTGACAAACGATGACATGCGTACCGTTTACGAAATTACCGGGCATGGAGAAACATCTCTTAGCGGAAGCTATCAGGAAGCGGTTCAAAAGATGAATTTAAATCTGCAGTCAATCAATTTAATAGAAACAGATTCTCTGCCGGACGATTGTGCGGCGGTTGTTATCCAGGGGCCGCAGACGGATTTTTCCAAAGATGACGCGCAGAAAATCATGGATTACCTGTCTGATGGCGGAAAGGTATTTTTGACTCTGTCCTATACCGAAAAACCGCTTGCGAATGTGCAGGGCATCCTGGAAGCTTACCAGCTGGAGCTGAAACGCGGCATGGTGGTGGAGACAAATGCCGGAAATTATTATCAGAATCCGCTGTACCTGCTGCCGGACATTTCTTATGATACGGTGACAGCTGGCGTTTCGGATGAATATGTCCTTGTTCCGCGCGCACAGGGAATCGCTTATCCGGACGAAGAAGAAGACAGCACGCTTTCTTACACGGAGCTGCTGCATACATCAGACCAGTCGTATCTGAAAACCGATGTGATGAATATGATGAGCTTTGAAAAAGAAGACGGGGATTTGGACGGCCCGTTTACAGCCGGCATATCTGCTGTGGATGCTTCGAGCGGGGCGCAGCTGATTGTCTATACGTCGATGGAGATGTTTACCGAGGATGCAGACTATATTGTGTCTGGAAATAATGCAGCCCTGTTTGCGGCTTCCATCAGCAGCCTGGCCGGGGAAGAAGGAGAATCAAGCCTGATTGTGATTCCGGTCAAAAAATATTCCAAAGAGCGCCTGGCCCTGCCGCAGGGAACGGTTATGATAACCGGATTTACAACGATTCTGGCCATTCCGCTGCTGCTTTTGGCATCCGGGATTTTTATCTGGATGAAACGGAGAAAAGCATAGGGAAAAGATTTATCGGGAGGAAATATTATGCAGAAAAAACAGGTTATACAGTTTGCAGTCCTGCTTGTGCTTATCCTGGCACTGACGGGCGCTTATTTCGCAATCCAGTCTTACAATGCATCACAGGACGAAAAAAAGGCACAGCAGGAAAAAGATGCCGTGATTACGCTGACCTCTTTCCAGCCGGAGAGCATTACAGGCATCCGCATCGATACCGGCGGTGACATATGCTCCCTGCAGCGCAACGGGGAAAACTGGACGGAAGAATCCGACAGTGAAACCCTGCTTTCCACGGAAAAAACCGAGTCCTTTTTAAAAGAAGCCGGGGACATAACCGCGGCATCTGAAATTGAGCCGGAAGAAGACGCAGACTACGGATTTGACGAGCCGCTGCGCACGGTGGAAATTTCCACCGAAAAAGGCACATCTTCCCTGATATTCGGCATGAAAAATGAAATGCTCGGACAGTATTATCTGAAAACAAGCGAAAGCGGCAGCATTTATCTTGCCGAAGAATCGGTTTATGCTTTGTTTGATAAAACAGCAGAGGATTTTGTAAAAGAACCTGAAACAGATACGGATGCAGATACAGACGCGGAAGATGAATAATATGTCCATGCCGTCTTTTTTACTGGCAGTCAGGCTGTTTTCCTGTTATAATAAACGGAAAAGACATGATATCAAAAGGAGCCTGAAAAGAAATGCGGATGCGGCAAAAGAAACTTCCAGTTGGAATTGAAAATTTTGAAGATATCAGAAAAGAACCGTTTTATTATGCAGATAAAACGGGACTGCTAGTGGAACTGCTTGACAGCTGGGGAGCGGTCAACCTGTTTACCCGTCCGCGGAGATTTGGAAAAACGCTGAATATGAGCATGCTGGAGCATTTCTTTTCCCTGCATGGGGATAAAAGTATTTTTGATGGCCTGCAAATCTCGAAGGAGACGGAGCTTTGTGACAGATATATGGGAAAATATCCGGTGGTTTCCGTTTCCCTCAAAGGGATTGAAGCGCTTTCTTATGAAAAAGCGCTTCAAATGGCAGTCCTGATTCTGAAAAGGCCGGCTGCCAGGGTGCAGTATCTTTTGGAAAGTACTGTTTTAAGTGAGCAGGATAAGGCGGATTACCAGAAGCTTCTGGACAACGCGATGGGAGAAGCCATGCTGTGCGACAGCCTGAGACTGCTGTGCGAGCTTTTAGAAAAGCATCATGGCAGAAAAGTCATTCTGCTGATTGATGAATATGACGTTCCTCTGGCAAAGGCGTTTGAACATGGGTACTATGAGCAGATGGTTTCTTTTATCCGAAGCCTGCTCGGCCAGGCACTGAAAACGAACAGCAGCCTGAAATTTGCAGTACTGACAGGCTGCCTGCGGATTTCAAAAGAAAGTATTTTTACCGGACTGAATAACCTGCGGGTGATAACAGCCACAGATACGCAGTTCGGCGGATATTTCGGGTTTACTGATAAGGAAGTGCGCAGGATGCTGGAGTATTATGCATGCCTGGAACAGTACGACATGGTAAAAAAATGGTATGATGGGTATCAGTTTGGAAATACGCAGGTTTACTGCACATGGGATGTTATCTGCCATCTTGCGAAGCTGCGTATAGATAAGACAAAAACAGTACAGCCGCAGAATTACTGGATAAATACAAGCAGCAACAGCGTGGTAAAACAGTTTATCCAAAAATCTGCGGACGCTGCGGCAAAACGGGAAATAGAGCGGCTGGTGGCGGGGGAAACCATTCGAAAGAAAATTTACGAGGAGCTGTTTTACCCCGAAATGTATCAGAAAGCGGAGCACCTTTGGAGCATGCTTTTTATGACCGGGTATCTGACAAAACGGGGAAATGCAGATGGAAGAAGCATGGAACTGGCCATTCCAAATCTGGAAATCCGGGATATTTTTATGGAACAGATTATGGAATATTTTCAGGAAAATATCAGGAAAGACGGTGATACCTTAAACCGCTTCTGCAGCGCCCTGCAAAATGGCGATGCGCAAAACGCAGAGAAGCTGCTTGCTTCGTATCTGCGAAAAACCATCAGCATCCGTGATACATCGATTCGAAACAGCATGAAGGAAAACTTTTATCATGGTGTCCTGATAGGGATTCTTGGAGTCAAAGAAGGCTGGGGCCTTACTTCGAACCGGGAAATGGGCGAAGGCTATGCAGATATCCTTGCAGAACCTGATACAGGGGATATGGGAATTATCATAGAAGTAAAATATGCACATGACGCAAATCTGGATGCTGCTTGCAGGGAAGCCTTAAGCCAGATAGAACATACCAGATATGAGGATGACCTTCTGGACGATGGCATCGGGCATATTTTAAAATATGGCATTGCGTGCTATAAAAAGCAGTGCCGGGTGATGCTGGCAGAAAATATGCAGATTGCACAGCAGCCATATGATTAATTTTTATTAGGAACTTTCATGTGGATGGGCCAAGGCTCCCAGATAGCATTTTTGTGAAGGAAGGAGTATAATTGGGGATGGGTGGAAGTGTGGAAGATAAGGAAAAAGATATGAAAACGAATACACAAAGTGAAATCATCATATACCAGACGGAAGATGGAAACACAAAAATAGGAGTTGAAGATTTTAAATAATATTGTATCTGGATATTTTGACTTTGCAGAAATTCAGGCTATGCGTCATAATCCCATGTATATGTCCGATTATGTTGAGCATCTTGATAACATATTGCAAACCACGGGTGAAAAGGATATGCTGCCATATTGGTTTAGTCAGATTTGCAAAAAATCGAACATGAAATCAATACCACCGATACTGCCTTGGCGGGCTGACCCCGGCCAAGGCATAAAAAGCACATAATACGGTGTTTTCCCAATATGGGGCAATTATCATCAGCGGGATTCTTTCTGCCCGGCATTCCGTTTTTCCAGTTCCGCAATCGCGTCCTGCAGTTCTTTTTCGTGTTTTTTCTTTGCAAGCCGGTAAATTACGGTATATCCCCAGAGCAGAAGCGGTACAAGAATCGTGCAGGTGACCGAAGCGCGGAACATCACCATGCCGCTGCTGGAATCAAACAGTGCACAGCAGAGCGTGGCCAGGTATAAGACTGCTAAAAGGACTGCGCCGGCAAGTGCAAGAATGCGCTGTATCTGTTTCATATCGATTCTCCTTTCCGGGAACATGTCTTCAAGTTTGCAGGAAGGACTGTAAAGACATGCGTCAGCCCTGTGTAAACCGTGCCAGGAACTGTTTTGTGCGTTCCTCGCGCGGATGCTCCATCACGTCGTAAGGATTTCCCTGTTCGAGGATGCATCCGTCATCCATAAATATCACATGATTTGCAACATCCCTTGCAAAAGCCATTTCATGCGTGACAATAATCATGGTCGTTTTCTGGTCTGCAAGCTCGCGGATGACTTTGAGCACTTCTCCGGTCAGCTCCGGGTCCAGGGCAGAGGTCGGCTCGTCGAAGCACAGAATATCCGGTGTCAGGGCCAGGGCACGCGCAATGGCAACCCGCTGGCACTGCCCGCCGGAAAGCTGGTGCGGGTAATTGCACATCCGGTCAGAAAGTCCCATCTGTTTCAAAAGAAGCTCTGCCTGGACTTCAATTTCTTTTAAGATTTCTTTTTTTCTGGTCTTATAATCCGGCTTTTCCTTTGCGAGCAGCTGCGGGGCGAGCATGACATTCTGCATGGCTGTATACTGCGGAAACAGATTAAAGGACTGAAAAACCAGCCCGAAATGCAGCCGCTTTCTGCGGATGTCCCGCTCATTTTCTGCGTCCGTCTTCCCGGAGTCAAACAGGGTCTTTCCCTTTACGCGGATAATGCCGCCGTCCGGGCGTTCCAGAAAATTCAGGCAGCGTAAAAGGGTCGTTTTCCCGCTGCCGGAAGAACCGATAATGGAAACAACCTGTCCCTGTTCGAGGGAAAAGCTGATATCCTTGAGCACCTGCGTATGGTCAAATGTTTTTTGGATATGTTCGGCTTCTAAAATAGGCATGATAAGTTCTCCTTTTTGCAGTAGTTCCGATTAGCGGAAATAGTCCAGCTTCTGTTCCAGGCGTCCTAATGCAACGGTCAGAAGGCCGTTAAAAATCAGGTAGTAAATGGCTGTAAAAAACAGCGGCCAGATAGCGCCTGAAATGCCCTGGGAGCCCTTCATAAATGCCTCGCCGGCCCAGATAAGCTCCTGCAGGGCGATAATGCGTGCGAGGGAGGTGTCCTTTACCAGCGTAATGATTTCGTTGGACATCGGCGGAACAATGCGCTTAATCATCTGCAGCAGCGTAATCTGAAAGAAAATCTGGCTTCTGGTCATGCCCAGCACAAGCCCGGCTTCGGTCTGTCCGGCAGGGATGCCCTGAATGCCGCCGCGGTATATTTCCGAAAAATAACAGGCATAGTTAAAAATAAACGATACGCTGGCAGCAAGGAAACGGCCGGATTCGCCGCCGCCCCAGATAGGCCGTCCCAGCACAAGGCTTGGAAAATAAAAAATAATCAGAAGCTGTATCATAAGCGGCGTTCCGCGGATAATCCAGACCAAAAACCTTGTCAGGTACTGCAGCGGGCGGAACCGGGACATTGAGCCGAACGAAATAACCAGCCCGAGCGGAAACGCGCCAATAAGCGTGATAAAAAACAATTTTAAAGTCTGAAAAAATCCTGTATTCAGTGATTTCAGAACAATTGGAAGCTGTTCGAGAAAAAGTTCCATGTATGTAACCTGCCTTTTGTAAAATGGAAATACCTTTTTGTTTTACACATGCGCTGCCGGGTGTTTAATTCTGTTCTGCGAGGGCCGCCTGCACGCCGTATTTTTCCGCACATTCCTTCATGCTGCCGTCCGCATAAGCAGCTGCAAAAAAGTCATTCAAAGCAGCAGCAAGGTCAGAGCCCTTGCGGAAGCCGACGCCATATTCTTCATTGTTCAGGCCGACGGTATAAGTCAGGTTTTCATAACCGGTTCCTTCGCCAACCATGGCAGCTGCCATCAGGGAATCGATAATTGCGGCATCTGAGGTACCGGCATTGACTTCCATCAGGGCACCGGACTGCTGCTTGACCGGGGTATAGGATAAATTGTGCGCCTGTGCCTGTGCTTCGCCGGCGCTTCCTGCTTCTACGGCAAAGTTCAGCTCGGAAAGGCTTTCCACATCCTGGTATAAATCAGCCTTGTCCGACGGCACAATGACAACCTGTGCATTGTTGCAGTAGGCATTGGAACATTCCATAGAGCTTTTTACTTCATCGGTCAGCGTCATGCCGTTCCAGACGCAGTCAATGTTATTGGCATCTAATTCCAGGATTTTATTATCCCAGTCAATTTCGACAAATTCCACAGCTACGCCAAGGCTTTCTGCAAAAGCTGCGGCCATGTCAGCATCAAAGCCAATCCAGCTGCCGTCCGCATCCTTATAGTCCATTGGCTCAAAATCCGTGATGCCTACGACAAGCGTGCCTTTATCTTTTACATAGGCAGCATCGCTGTCTGCATCCGAACCGGCCTGGCCTTCTGCATCCGTGCTGCTTTGCGTATCACCGGCACCGGAAGAAGCATCCGCATCCGAAGCGGTATCTTCTTCCTTTGCGGAGCCGGTCCCTGAACCGGAGCCTGGCTTATCATCCGCATTGGAACCACAGGCAGCTATGGAAAAAGACAGCATCATGGTAAGTGACAGTGCGATTAATTTTTTCATAATGAAAATCTCCTTTTTTATAATATATGTAACAGATACAAAGCGGAGCTGCCGGTAAAAAGCCGTCTGGCAGAACCACTTTCCTATAATAACAGTTTAGCGAAGTGAAGTCAATAGAATGCAGGAGCAAAGTAAAGAAAAGCGTATGAGAAATGCGACAGCCAGCTGTCATATTTTCTGTGTTATGATTTATCCTGCAGCATGAGAAAAACGGAATATATTATCAGGATAACAATGGAGGAATGAATTATGGAAAAATTTAAAAAATTTGAAAAATATTAAATTCGGATGAATATCTCCCCGCAAAACGTCTATACTATAACTAATCCGAAGATGACTTTCCCCCAAAGCAGTCTTCGGATTGCATGCAAAAGATACAATAAATACTTTATCCTCCCCCAATAGAAAAGCTGCCTTTATGGCAGCTTTTCGTTTTTTTCAGACAGATTTGCTTTTCGTACAAAATTTTGCCGGTACAGCTCTTGACAAAACAGGTCTATACATATAAACTGGAAACTGAGAGGTCTATATACTTAAACTGGATAACTGTAAGGGGGAAAAGCAATGGGGTATCATATCAGCGACAGCGAATACCGTTTTATGGAAATTTTATGGGAAGAAGAACCAGTCAGCTCGATGGAACTGGTACGGCTATGCAGCAACCGGCTGAACTGGAAAAAGTCAACGACCTATACGGTGATACGCAACTTAAGTGAAAAACAGATTGTATACAGTGAAAATGCGATTGTGCGCACACGGGTGTCACGCGGCTGTATACAGAGACAGGAGAGCAGCTGCTTCCTGAACCGGAAATTTGGCGGAAGCCTGCCGTCTTTTATCGCTGCTTACCTGCAGGACAGGAAGCTGACAAGGGAAGAAGCAGAACGTTTGCAGAAGCTGATCTGGGATGCCGCAGAAGATAAATGACACGAAATGGCACGAAATAACCGAAATGAAACAGAATGACACGTGGAATGGCACAGGCTGCACAGAAACAGTGCAGGTGCATGTAAGAGGGGGATGTTATGGAAATGCTGCAGGAAATATTTTATAAAAACGTGCTGCCAAACAGCGCCGCAGGTACCGTATTTATCCTGCTTATCCTGCTTTTCCGGAAGATGACAGAAAGGCTGTCCAAAGGATTTGTCCGTATTTTATGGGTACTGCTGCTGGCAGAGCTGCTTGCGCCGCCGCTGCTGTACGGGCCACAGTATACCATGCGTAATCTGTCCGGGAAGGTGCAGGGAATGGAAACAGGCAAAAAGGTGCCGCAGGGAAATGCACAGGGGAAGCCGCCTGCATCCATGCAGACGGAACAAATTCCACAGCCGGATGCAGGAGCGGAAGCTGCTGGCGTGCAGAAAAACGAAGGGACGTTTCCGCGCACCGGGCAGGGCGCGCTTTTAAAAGGGCTTTTTCAGGAAATTGAAATGAAGGCCGTTTTTCCGGCTGTATGGCTTGCCGGTGCTGTGTGCCTGTGTGTCGTGTATCTGTGCCAGCTTTACGCGCTCCGGAAAAAAGTTTCCGATGCTGTTTTTCTGCCAGAGGATGGATGCTGGGTGACACGCGGGGTGAATACAGCGTTTGTCATGCCGTATATCCGGCCACGGATTTACCTGCCGCAAAAGCTTTCCGGTTCCGGGCGGGCAGATATCCTGGCCCACGAACGGCAGCATATCAAAAATGCTGACCCGCTGCTGAAATGCCTTGCAGCGTTTGCGGCGGCAGTCCACTGGTTCCATCCGCTTGTATGGGCTGCATGCCTGTATATGGGAAAAGACCTGGAAATGTACTGCGATGAGTGTGTCCTGCGCGGGAAAAGCATGGAGGAACGCAGGCGTTATTCCAATACGCTTCTGGAATCGGCGTCCGTGCAGGGCGGGCCGCCGCTTACGGCCCGTTTTGGCGGGAGCAATACAGAGCATCGGATTCGTCATATTTTATATACAAAAAAGCCGCGGCTTGCCGTTACGCTTTTTCTGTCTGCGCTTGTGGGGGCAGGCGGTATCTTTTTCCTGACGGCCAAAAATGTGGAAGAAAAAAAAGATATCGATATGGCCGGGCAGGATGCACAAAAGCTGCTGGCTGAAAAAATTCTGGCACAGTCCGGCGGGCCGCTGCTTCAAAAATACTATGCGGATTTTGACGGGGAGGGGGAGAGCGAACTGTTTGCCGTGACAGGGGCAGCCGTATCAGAGGGAACAAGCCAGATATGGTATATCTGGACGGCAGCTGGAGCGGGCACACCAAAAAAGCCTATTATCTGAAATGGACTGGAAGCGGATTTGAAGAATATGCCGCAGAAGAAATTTCCATAAAGGAACTGGTACGGTATGAAGGCTCGAAAGATATTATAAGTCAGATTCGGGAAGCCGGATATACGGTCGGTTCCATTTACCGCAGGAGCAACGGCATTTTGAATATCAATGCGGTAAAGGAGCTTGATTCCGGCAGGAATTATGAAAATGTGACCTTGAAGCTGGAAGGCGGCAGGGTACAGGAAGTCCGTAAAGACATTCCGGCAGATGGCCCGGACACACGCGGCATACTGGAAGCATCTTCATACGGGGGAATTTATCAGGCGTCAGGATTTCATGCGCAGGAAGAACGCAGCCTGTATGAGGGGCTGATTGCAGCCGCAAGGGAATGTGCCCTCAAAAATAATGGAGAAAAACCCAGGGACTTTGATTTCAGCAGCATGCTGTATATGGAAAAAAACTGGGATTACGGGACACTGGGATATCTGGTTAAAGACCTGGACGGAAATGGAACAGGGGAACTGATTTTTGGCGGAAACGCAGGGAAGGATTCCGGGTGGCATGATGGCATTATTTATGATATTTACACCATTTCTGACGGAGAGCTCGTTCATGTACTGAGCGGATGGGAGCGCAGCCAGTATTTTTTGTGCGAAAACGGAATGCTTGCACACGAGGGTTCGGGAAGTGCTTTTGATGGCGTGAAATCGTATGTTACGTTAAAAGGAGCGGCGCTTCAGCTGGAAGAATCGGTTATCTGGGATTATGACAGGCGCAGGGATGCCCGCGTTTATTATTATTCAGCTGAGTCTGAATATGATACGAAACAGGCCAGCGAAATCACGGAAGAACAGGCAGAGGCTGTTATGCAAAAGCATGCTTATGAACGCCCGGTATTTATGCCGTTTGCTTCCTGAATCCAGACGGCCCAGACACGTTCTGGCAGATAAGGGGGAACATGAATCAATATATGCGTAAATTTATGAAAAAAATAGTATGTGCTGTATGTGCTTTGGGCATAGCGGCAGGGATTCTCGTACCGGTGCAGGCAAAAGAAAAAAGCAGCTTCTGGTTATCCGGGACATCCTTCGATGTGGAGGGCGGCAGGCTTGGGATATATTACGAGAAAGAAGATGCTATATTATTAAAAGGAAGGGTAAAAAAATCCGTTTCCAAAAATCGCCTGAATCAAGCTGATGAAAGAAAAATCAAATCGGTGATTTCAATATCGGATACCTGCAGGATTGTTTTTGAAGAAGAAGATGGAAGCATGACGGCAGGCCTGTATAAAGAATGGATCAAAGATGGCGGCGGCGGTGACTATCAGGAAGGTGACAGAATGGGTTTTTGCACGGTTCTGATAAAAGTGAAAAATAATAAGGCGGTAAAGATTATTTTTCTGAATTAGGGAATATCGGGGAAGGTTTTAAGAAAGGAAAGGCTTTATGAAACAGATTCTGATTATCGAAGATGATGAAAAATTAAATAATGGCATAAAACTTGCCTTGCAGCGTGATTATTCCTGTACACAGGCCTTTTCGATTGCAGATGCCAAAAAACTTTTTCTGGCGGGGCAGTTTGACCTGGTACTGCTGGATGTCAGCTTTCCGGATGGGAACGGGATGGATTATCTGGTCTGGCTGCGCGGGAAAAGCATGGTTCCGGTCATTCTTCTGACTGCGGCCAGCATGGAAATGGATATTGTGTCCGGGCTGGAGCTGGGGGCCAATGACTATATCACAAAACCGTTCAGCCTGATGGTGCTGCGTGCGCGGGCAGGCGTGCAGCTGCGGGATAAAGAAGCGTCGTCTGTGGTGTTCCGGGACGGGGACTTTTGTTTTGATTTTCAGAAAATGGAGTTTTCATGTGCGGGCAGGCAGCTGGATTTGAGCCCGACGGAACGAAAGCTGCTGCGCTGCCTGACGCGGAATAAAGGGAAGCATGTCAGCCGCAGCTGCCTGATTGACGAGACCTGGCCGGGAGAAGCAGAATACGTCGAGGAGCATGCCCTGACAGTGGCCATCAGCAGGCTGCGCAAAAAGCTGCAGGATGCTGATGGCGGGACAGCGCATATTAAGACCGTTTATGGGACAGGATATATATGGTAAAAAATATTTTGATTTTATTTCTGCTGCTGTTAAGTGCCGCAGCGGTACTGCATTACAGACAGAAAGAAAAAAGACTGTTCTGCCGCTTGCAGAACATGCTGGATGAGGCCATTGCGGGCACATTCCGGGACAGGCATTTAAATGAAACGCCGGAATCTGCGTTTGAAAGCAGTCTCTGGCGTTATCTTTGTGATAATCAGGCTGCCTGCCGCCAGGCAGCCGTGCAGAAAGCACAGGTACAGGAGATTATTTCCGATATTGCCCACCAGTCCATGACCCCGGTTTCCAACATTATGCTGTATGCGCAGCTGCTGGGGGAAGAAATGCAGATGGCGGCAGAAAAAGAACGGCAGCCGGAACAAGTGCAGCCGGCAGCAGAAAAATCTGCTCAGGCTGCGCGCCGGGAAGCATTTTTGCTGGAAGGAATCAGCGTCATTACGAAACAGTCTGAAAAGCTGGATTTTCTGATACAGTCTCTTGCAAAGCTCTCGCGCATGGAAACCGGCATGATTTCGGTGCATCCTGCAAAGCAGTGCATTCAGCCGGTTTTGGACGCATTAAAACAGCAGTTTGGGCTGAAAGCAGCTGAAAAAAATATCCGCTTTACAGTCGAAGATTCCAGCGAAACCGCTGTATTTGACTGCAAATGGACGATAGAAGCTGCTGCCAATCTTACAGAAAATGCCATCAAATATACGCCTCAGGAAGGCGCTGTGCGCATCCGGGTGATTCCTTATGCCCTTTTTGTACGCATCGATATTTCAGATTCCGGCATCGGCATTGCACAGTCTGAGCAGGCGGCTGTGTTCGGGCGTTTTTACCGTTCGGAAAAGGTCTGCCAGACACAGGGGCTGGGCATCGGCCTGTATCTGGCAAGGGAAATTATCCGGGCGCAGAAGGGATATATCAAGGTATCGTCTGAGATTGGAAATGGAAGCACGTTTTCGATATTTCTGCTGAGAAAAGAAATGCAAAACGAAACATTATCACAAAAATGAGACATTTGAGAAACTGGTTTGAGAGGGTGTTTTGGTATAGTCTGTATTGAAAGATACAGGCTGTTTTTTTTGCAGACAGGAAATCAGCGGGAAACTGGAAGAAATCAGAGAAAAATTGACAGAAAAGAAGAGGAAGGAAGTGCAGAAAAAGAATCGAACAGGATTAGAAGTAATCGGAAATAATAAAAAAGAAGGAAGTGCAGAAAAAGAATCGAACGGAATTAGAAATAATCAGAAATAATAAAAAGAAAAAATGCAGAAAAAGAAAAGGACAGAAAATAGAAACAGACAGAAAAAAATAAGAAAAGGAAGTGCAGAAAAATGAAAGAAAAAATAAATGAAAAAGAAAGAACATATAAAAGAAATTTTACAGAAAATCGAGAAGAAAAAATTATATTAGAAGTTAAAAATTTAAGAAAAACGTATGGAAGCGGTGATGCGAAGGTAAATGCCTTAAACGGGATTGACCTTGTGGTCAGGCGGGGCGAGTTTCTTGCCATTGTCGGCACGTCGGGCAGCGGGAAATCGACGTTTTTAAATATGGCGGGCGGACTGGATGTGCCTGACGGGGGCAGTATTATCGCAGACGGCAGAAATCTGGGAGAACTGTCCGATAATGAGCTGACGGTGTTCCGCCGCAGGAAGATTGGATTTATTTTCCAGCAGTATAACCTGATTCCGATGCTGACTGTCTGCGAAAACATTATCCTGCCGCTGAAGCTGGACGGCAGAGGCGTGGACGAGCCTTATATCAGGAAAGTTGCCGGCATGTTGAGCCTGGATGAAAAATGGAACAGCTATCCGGGCCAGCTTTCCGGCGGCCAGCAGCAGCGTGTGGCAATTGCAAGGGCGCTTGCCATAAAACCGGCCCTGATCCTGGCAGATGAGCCGACCGGAAACCTGGATTCCAAAACAAGCCAGGACGTGCTCGGCCTTTTAAAAGTAACAAGCGAGCAGTTTCACCAGACCATTCTTATGATTACCCATAACGAAGAAATCGCGCAGCTTGCAGAACGGGTCATACGCATAGAGGACGGCAGAATTGTCATGCAGCAGAAAAAAAGCGGATTGGAATAAAAGCAGGTGAGAAAATGAACAGAACAAAATTAAATCAGAATACAATCAAATCAAAAGTAAATTTACCAAACCAGATGTGGAATCTGGAGCTGGTTCAAAAAAATCTGCAGCTTCACCGCAGGTTTTTCAGATACTATAAGAAACATACGCTGGCCATCTTTTTCAGCTTTGCACTGACCTTTCTGCTGGCGTCGGCCATACTTGTATTAATCCACACCAACCACCGGATTGAGAATATACAGTACCAGGCGGTCTTTTCCCCTTCGGACTGCTATATTACAGAATTGTCTGCCGGCCAGATAAAGAAGCTGCGTTCCAGGCCCGGCATCGAACATCTGGCAGTGGCAGGGCCGTCGCAGTACTGTACCCGCAATGGACAGCAGTTTTTTCTGTCATCCGGGGATGATACGCAGCTGACCATGACAGCGAAGCTTTTAGAAGGCAGGCTGCCGGACACAGCGGAAGAAATAGCTGCGGAAAAATGGGTGCTTTTAAATCTCGGGATAGAGCCTGTATTAAATCAGGAATTTACATTTGAAGACTCGGACGGAAAGGACAGGACGGTAACACTGACCGGGATATTATCCGACCAGATGGCAAATAAAATATACGGAACGCTGTATCTGTATGCCGGGCTTGAAATCATGCCGGATTGTGCGTATATCGTTTACATCCGGTTTCAGAATCCGGCTGCGTATGATGCATCTGTCCGGGAGCTTGTCTCATATCTGGGCATCCAGAAAGACCAGGTGCGCAAAAATCCGGCGAGGGAAGATTTCATGGAGCTGTACTGGATGGACGTGCGGATTGCGGGCGTGATTTTTCTGGTCTGCTATATTGTATTTTATGGCATTTACCGAATTGCACTGGCAGCAAGGCGCAGGCAGTACGGCATCCTGCGTGCCGTGGGAATGAAGCGGGGACAGCTGCAGGTCATGATTCTGCGGGAGCTGTACCGGATATATGTAATTGGCACAGCGGCCGGGATTCTTTCTGGAATTGCTCTGGCATATGTGCTTGTCTGGCTTTCCGGGGACAGGGACAGTGTTGTTTACCTGTATAATGAAAGCGTCCGGTTTGCCCCGGTGGTTCCGGCAGGAGTGATTGCGGCCTGTGCAGCGGCCATGGCTGTATTTGCAGGACTGACTGCATATCTGGAAGGCAGGAAAATCGCAGCGGAGCCGCCGGTACAGGCAGTATCTGGCACAGGATATGGAAAAAAGCGCCTGTGCAGCCTGTTTCGGGTGAAAAAAACAGGCGGAAAGCTGCGCACGCTGTTTTCCCTGAGCGGCAGTTATATTTTCCGGGACATCCGCACAAGCGCGTTTATGCTGCTGACGGCATGCACCGGAGCCGTACTGTTTACCGGGCTGGCCTATCAGGCGCAGATTTTAAAGACAGACCGGGAAGATACGAAAGAAACCTGGTATTTAAACGGGCAGTATGAAATGAGCGTGCTGTCATTTGATAACCCGTTTCAGGGCATATCCAGGGAAGACGCAAAAGACGTGGAAAGCCTGGATGAAACAGCACAGGTAAAGACAGCGGCCGGACTGCCGGTGCGTGTTATTGATGACGGCAGGAAACGAAACGATGCCTATTATGATAAAATCAATGCAGGAAACCTGGAAAACCGCGGCTATGAGCTGCGCGGGCACGACGGGACAGACCAGATTTACAAATCCGTGCTGTATGGCTATAATGAACCTGCATTAAAAGAATTAAAAAAATATATTATTTCCGGGGATTTTGACCCGCAGCATTTAAAAGAGGACGAGGTGATTGTCAGTGTGTTAAGCATGTACGGAACAGAAGAAGTGCCGGGCTCTTATAAGGACGGGGAGCTTTTGATGGATTACCAGGCAGGAGAGCGTATCCGGATAAAATACCGTGCCGATTTCAAGACCGGAGATAAAAATTACGAAACGCTGCAGGACGCTGGCGCGCAGTACTGTTACAGGGAATATAAAATAGCGGCTGTGGTATCTTTTCAGTATATAGCTGACAGCAGGCGGACGGTTTACCCGCTTCTGATTACAAGCGATGCCGCCATGCAAAGCATCGTGCCGGACGGCTGTTTTCAGTGCATGTATATCGATACGGCACAAAAAGAGCCGGATGCGGCCGCGCAGGACAGGATGGAGCGAAGGCTGATACAGATTGGCGCTGGCAGCAAATGCCATGTCACCACGCGCAGCCTGATTTCCGAAATCAAAAAGAATGAAATGTATTACCGCAAGCAGATGATTTATGTATACGGCATAGCGGCCATAGGCTTTGTGCTTGTATTTTTAAATATGAGCAACAACCTGAACTACCGCATGTATGCAAGGACACGCGAAATCTGCATGCTGCGCGCTGCCGGGCTGAGCGTGTCCATGGCCAGAAGGATGCTTTTGATGGAAAATATGATGCTTGGCACGGCTGCCGTTATCCTGGCTTTTTTCCTGACACACCCGGCCCTTAAATATCTGTACCGGATATCAGGCATGAAAGCACAGGGGCATGCGTTTTCTTACCACTATGCCGCGTTTGGGGCTGCAGCCGCAGTGGTGCTGGCCGTCTGCGCCGTGCTTTCCCTGAACATATGCCGGGAGTGGAAAAGCAGGAATATTATGGAAGCGATTGGTTAATGTTCACTGCGAAGGCTGCTGGTCACGGAGTGAACAGTAACAGCGATGGGAAGGACGGAAGTAACAGTTCAGGCAGGTCTTTGCACTCTGATGCAAAGACCGTAAGAACATGATTCAGGAGTGCAAAAATTCCATCGCGAAGCGATTTTCCATGGATTTTTGCATGTAACAGGTCAGCTTGCCTGAACTGTTACGGACGGAATAAAGAAAAACAAAGAAAAGACTTGGAAAACCGATTGAAATAGGGTATAATGTGCTTTGGTTCGTTACTTCCATAGGAAAACAAGAAAAAGGATGGGATAGAAGCATGGCATTATTAGATGAATGGAAAAAAATAGTTTATAATGAAAAAACAAATAAAGGCGAGCTGCAGAAAATCTGGCAGAGGTATTTTATGCTGGAAAAAGGGGTGTATGAAAAGCTGCTGGTGAATCCGGATGAAGAAGTCAAAGGCACCGTAAAAGAGCTGGCTGCAAAATATGACCTGACCGTGCTGGAAATGACCGGATTTTTAGACGGCATCAATGACAGCTTGAAAGAGCCGAATCCAATTGAAACCATGGATGAAGATACGGTTGTAAGCCTTGCATTTGATAAAGAAAAGTTATATAAAAACATGGTGGACTCCAAAGCGGAATGGCTTTACGAGCTGCCTATGTGGGACGATATTTTTGACCCGGACACAAAAAAAGCACTGTATCTGGAACAGAAAAAATCCGGAACCGTGATTGTCGGAAAGAAAACCGGACGCAACGAGCCGTGCCCGTGCGGCAGCGGCAAAAAATACAAATACTGCTGCATGAATAAATAATCCTGCACAGACCTGTTACGGCCATAGACTGGTAAAATATGGCTGTGCAGGTCTTTTTTTGTTTTTAGCCCGAAAAATCTATAACATCCATAAACAATTTGAAAAAACACGTTGAATCAGCCGGTAAATTATGTTATTTTATAAATATAGCAGCATAAAATTCAGAAAAGGAGGAGATTGTATGTTTAATTTTTTCAATTCAGCTGGAAACAGCCAGAACAGTTTTTTCAGCGGCCTGAATTTTGCAGATTATGCGAGCATCCGCAATGGCTCTTATAATAAGCTGATGAAAGCTTATTATGCAAAAAATGACAGCTCAGGCAGTTCATCTGCAGGCACCAGAAAAGCTGGCGAGAAAAATTACTGGGATTACAATGAAAAAATCAAAAATGCTCCGAAAAAGGAGTATAACTACTGGAATTACAATGAGAAGATTAAGGGAGAATCTTCGCCGGGCAAAAAGTTTGCAGACATTGCAAACGCCGCATCCAGTGTAAAGAGTTCTGCAGATGCCATGGAAAAAGCCGGCGAAATTACTTATGAAGCAGTTTCCGGTTATGTGAACAAGTATAACGAACTGGTTCAGGCTGCAAAAAATTCCAGTAATGCAGCGATTAACAGTTCTATGCGCTCTATTTCGGACTATACAAAGTCCAATGAAAAGGCACTGGCTGCAATCGGCATTACCATGGACGGCAAAGGTGGTTTAAAAATTGATAAAAACACCTTTCAGTCTGCAAGCTCTGAGAGCGTAGACGCCTTATTCAAGGGCAGCAATTCTTATGGCGCAAAGGTAGGCAGCCGTGCGGCAGCCATTTTGTCAACCGCGAAGTATCAGGCAGGAAAATATGGCATTACCGATACCGCTTCGGCAGGAAGCTCCTCAACAGGCAGCAGCTCCTCAACAGGCAGCACTTCAGCAGGCAGCACCACACAGACGCCTTCTGCTTCCGGCGGACAGCTGTCCGTAATCCGCAGCGATTCCAGCAGGCTGGCTGAAACCGCAGGCAGGCTGGCTTCTGGCTCCGGCGCGCTTTATAAGACGGATGATGAGGGTAACTATGACACAGATGCTGTTTATGACGCTGTCAGCAGCTTTGTAAAACAATACAATGCAACCGTGGAAAGTGCAGGCAAATCCAATGTAGCTGCTATCAAATATGCGTCGCTTGCATCCATGACTGACAGTACAAAGGCAAACCGCAGCAAACTGGCTGCAATCGGCATTACGATTGATTCGGGCAGCAAAACACTTACGCTTGATAAAGAAAAACTCAAAGAGGCAGGCGTAGAAAAGGTAAAGGAGCTGTTTACCGGCGGGTATGGCAAAACGGTTAACG
>OFGA01000719.1_pt1 | contig 25727 bp, 23 predicted proteins | sample 1521471 | NCBI WGS metagenome assembly OFGA01 (sample SAMEA3504086, study PRJEB24116) | mouse gut metagenome | biome: mouse gut; feature: mouse-associated habitat; material: faeces | place: Denmark | collected 2011 | reverse complement strand
GCCTACAGGAACGGCTACGCTGTTTACTATGCGGGCAGGGACGCAACCGTGTTCCGCATCCATGCGTGCAGCGGGTACTGCTATGATTCCGGCAGCAGCCCGTGCAGCATCGGCAGCAGGATGTTTGACGGGGAGGCATGGTACCTGCGCCTTGTGCTTGAGGGCGAGGACCGCCTGTTCCGCAACCTTGCTTCCAGGGAACAGGACCGGAGTGTGTTGTACAGCGCCGAATCAGAGGAATGGGGAGAACTGTACCCCGCGTACTCCGGTGCGGAAAGCGTGCTGGACGGCATTATCCGGGCGGAAACCGTGGAAAAATTTTTATCCTTGCTGACAGAAAAGCAGCGGCGGGCGGCTGTCCTGTTTTACCTGGAGCAGAAAACGGAACGCCAGGTTGCGCAAGAACTTGGCATTACGGCCCCGGCTGTTTCCAGAATCCTTGCAAAATCGCTTGCCAGAATGCGCGCCGGCATACGCAGGGACACAGCGCCCGCCGGCAGCGGGACAGCATGAAGGGAGGAATTAAAATGCGTGGAAAAAAGCCTTCCGAACGGGATAAATACGTGCTGCGGGCGGACAGCGGGACATTTGTGGAAGTGACAAGGGAAGTTTACCTGGAATGGCACCGGGCAGGGCGCAGGGAGAGGTACCAGATGGAGAAAAAACGGGCACATGGCGTCTGCAGCCTTGAAACGCTGGGTGAAAATATCCGCCCGGCCATCCCCGGCGGGTACTGGGAAAACACACCGGAGGAAAATGCGATAAGATCGGCCTGCATGGAAAAACTCCGTGAAAGCCTGGCCTGCCTGCCGGAACAGGACGCACGGCTGCTCCAGATGCTCTTTTTTGAGAAAATGACAGTCACGGATGCTGCGCTGTCATACGGGTGCAGCCGGAAAAGCATACAGAAACGCCGGGACAGGATCCTGGGGCGGCTTCGCGTAGAAATGGAAAGCAGGGGGATTATAAGCGGATGCTTTTAGCCTGTGTGTATCCACATCCGCGATGTTTTATGCGGGAGTGCTGTAGACAAACTGGCGGTACAGACGGCATGCTGTGGAAAATGTGCAGCAATATTTTATGCCAAAACTGTCCGGGAATGGCATGAAACAGGGATGGGGATGGCCCTGGACCCGGCGCAGACAGGAAAAGCTGCGGGTTATGGAAACGGAAAGCCTGTGGGATAAAAAATAAGCGGAATGAACCCTGCGTTCACAATAAGGCTTTTCTGCTTAGGCGCTAAAAACAGCAGATGGATTTTTGTGTCAATGGAGCGACGAAGGAGCTGGCGAAGCCCCTGCCATTGACACAAAAATCCATCTGCTGTACACTTCCGGAAACAGAAAAGGCTTATTTTTTGGTGAGGAGAAGGATAGGTAATTTATAATTCTAATTTTTATTGAGTTTGCGCTGAAAAAGTAAAGTGTAAGCATATCTAATATGTGATACTATCACCATTACATAAATTAAGGTGTTAGTCAACATATGTGTTGGCACAGCCTAAAAGTGGCATAAAAACATTATCCTGATATAGCCACAATACAGAAACCAACACGGTTGTTGACTAACACCTAAATTAAATTGGAAAATGCGGCAATATCCATTGTTAAGTTAAGTGAAGGACAGTATATCAGTAGTATTATTTACTTCTGAATACAGGATATGGTAGGGATGAGATAATGAACACGTTTGGTATTCAAATTTGCCATATGTGACTGTATAATCGACTATGTTATCTTTTGCTGTATGGCAGAAAGTTTCTTTTGCAAGTGCCAGAAGTGTTTTGTTGTTTTTAGCTTGAATGTACTATCTTTACAAAACTTGAAAATGCCAGACGATGAGAAACCACTGTCAACACGGAAGTGCACATGGGAAGAAAAAGATACTTTACCTGGTATTTTTGCAACAGTAGAGTCATAAACTGATCGAAATCCTTGTTGCAATAAGGAACCCATTTCGCATATCTTTCGTTAAGAAGGTGCTGATAATGCTGTCAAAACACAGAAATGATGACGGCTGTGTGCTTGGTAATGATAAATGAAGGTTTCAACTTAATCGTAGATGTAGGAAAAGTGACTTTGGGGAACTGGAGATGCCAGAAAGATATATCTGTGAACCCGGCAGAAAGAAACAGGGAACCCTCAAAATACGCAATAATACCATGTAGGGATTACGGGCTGTCACAAACAGCTAGGCATATCGGCCTAGCTGCTGTAATAGATAGCTATGAAATATATTCGCATCGTTCAAGTAATTTCGTATTCATCAAAAAGCCACTTCAAAAAACATTTTGCTTCTTGTGCTTCCAGATTGTTGATAGGTCTGATACGGCAGTTTATCAATATGATATCATCGGCTGATAAGCCGGGAAGCCTATTATAATCACCGTTCATACTTTTCAAAATAGCAATAGCAATTTGAAGCTTATAATCTGAAGGATGTTTCCTGCTGCAAACAAAAATATTAATAAAATCTTTTGTTTTTTGGACTCGTGGAATATACGCTCTAGGATTATCATAATAAATATATGCCGGACATGATTTTGTTTTCCAAAATTCTTTTAATAATTCTACGACAGAATTGATTTCCTGGCTATCTAATCTTTTTTTCATTATAGGATCGATGCCGAACCCCTCCGTCATCCGAATATCCTGATCACTCATAATTTTACCTCCTTACTATATTAAGTGATGTGATTAAATAAATGCTGCATTGGTAATGAAACCTCCTTTTATGAATTTATAATTATTATAAACTTGAACCAGCTTGAACTAATGATTGAAGTCCATTATATAATTTTAAAAAACATGTTTTTGCTGGTGTCTGGTCATTGGAATCTTGTATCATACAATTTTTACGTTCAATGATCTGAAGAAGCTTTAAAACAAGGTCTATATCTTCATTACTACATTGTTCCATCCAGTGATCAAGCTGGAAAAAGAATTCAACATTTTTAGAATAAATTTTTTGTGCCTTTTCTTCCAGACTGATCTCGTTTCCATCGAAGTCAACATAGATGTGGCTATTTCGATCTGTCTGGAAACTATATCCGGCCTCTGACAAGAGGATGTCTATTGGTATAGACAAATAAGGACTCAGTTTGCGTAAAGTGGAAGGTGTTGCTATTTTTCCGTTTTCAATCCGCGATAACTCTGAATAACTGAGTTTTGCTTTTGCGGCCAGCTGCCGTACTGTCATTCCCCTTGCTTCTCGTTCTTGCTGCAAATGTTTTCCCAAGACATTATGCAAATCAGGAATATCCTCCATTAAGTCAAGATTTGGGATGGTAGGGCAGATTTCATTCTTATCATTATGCCTGTCAGAGCATTCCTCCGTGAAAGAAGGATCTGAAATAACAGGGCGAATTTCATTTTCGCTTATCATCATAGAGTAAGCCTCCTTATAATTAGATGATATAAATTATACAAAATTTTTCAATAAATTACAATAATATTTTCGTTTTTTTGTTACAGAAAAAAAGAGTGAATTTTTATGCAAAGTGCACAAAGCACATGAGGGGATTTTTTCTGTTTTAAATGTATTAGACATATTTACAGATAAAATAAAATAAAGTATAATATATAAAGGCAAGATGATTGCAACAAAATAATAAAGAAAGCGTTGCATAAAGGAGGTTCGAATGGAACAGTCTAAAATTAATATCGTTGCGGGTGACATAAAAAAAGAAGATTCAAGTGAAAATCCTATTTCTGAAAAATGTTTATACGCTATTGATTTCTTACTTTCTGAAGACAGACTGAATGATATCTCATATAATGAAGATATGAAAGAGTGTACTGTATTTGATTCCTTTCTGCAGGAACATGATAAGCAGTATTTAGTTTTTACGGGTGATGATGGTACAGGAAAAACAGAGTTTTTAAGAAAGTATTTTTCAATTTCCGTACATGATACTTTTAAAATAGAAAATAGTAAACTGTTGATTATGGTTTCAGGTGATGGAAATGGTATTTTAGAAAATGGGAACAATATAAAATATTTTGCCGAAGAGATAAAAAAAGTATGTGAATATTATGAAGAAGCATATATAGAAAAAAGTGAATATATTATAAGAAATTATTGTAAATTCTATGCTTTTATCTTGGACACAAAAAAGAGTGCACTGTCTCATCCATGGCTGGAAAAGGGATTGGATGAGACTGTTTATAAGACTGAGATAGAAGATCTCAAAAAAGACAAACCATTTACTTATTATATGTTAAAGTTAAAATACTATTTGTTATTGTCTCAGAAAATCACAGATTTGATCATAATTTGCGACAACATTATAAATAACCAAATATATGTTGAAATAGCTTATAAAATTAACAAATGTATCCGTAATTATAATAAAATCAAAAATAAAGGATATCGTACGAAAACAATATTTGCTATGAATAACTCAACATATTGGCAACTTTTGAATAAAAATAATTTGATTTCTGATATAACTGTACAAAAATCAAAAAATTTTAATATTCAGGGATTATTAGATGCCGGATTTGATTATGCGAAGAAACTTGGAGAGGTATGGATGGAAGAGCATGGGTTTGATATGCAAGCTCTCCAGAATGTTAAAGAAGCTTTGGATTTTTTTAATACTAGATTTAATCAAAAATATCAGAGAATGATACTGGGTCTGTGCATGCATAATAAGAAATTAGTTTTAAAATGTTATAGAACAGTCATGTGTAACCAGACTTGGGTACGTAAGAAACGATTTAGTTATGCAGATAATGCATATGATGAAAATTCAGGGTTTCTTTTTAATAATATTACTTGCATTCGTGCTCTTGCCTGTGGAAATGAGCAGGTATATAATCCCGTTAAAATTAGAGATTATTTGATCCCCAATATTTTATATAATACAGAAGATGAGGATTATGGAATTTATAATCTACTGCTTATGAAATATTTTGTCAAACGGCAGGGAAACCATGAATTTATCGGAAATAAACAGGAAAATATACTTGATATATGTGAAAATATATGGGGCAAGGGCAGTGAATATGATAATTTTAGAAAGGCAATTAACTATTTGTTAAATAAGAAAGTATTGGACAGATATACCTTATGTACCGAAGAACATCCAGGGCACTTATTTATTACTGAAAAAGGCATAGAATTATGGGACATGTTTCACGGTGATAGTATTCTAATGGAAATATGTAGGGAAGACCGTTTCCGCGATGTAAATTTGAATATGGAGCCGAGTTATATATTATTAAATACAAAAAGACAGTATTTAATATTTGAAGACTTGCTTAACATGACTAGAGGATTCAGCAGTTTTGAGGATAAGCTGTATTTGTCTGCATCAGAGAGAGGATACAGTGCAGAATATATAAGGACATTTGGCAAAAAAAGAATGGCTTATTATCTTTTAGAAGGAGTTTACAAATCAATAACCTATTCTGTAAGTCGGTCAAATGAAAATTTAAAATCAATCTGCAAGGAAGTGCGTGATCTGGTAGAGGCTGAAAGATAATCTGACTGAGGGGGTATATGGATATGCGCATAATAGAAAGGATACCTGAAAATATTCGTATCTACATTCAGGAAATAGCTGAAAGAATGATACAGGGACGAGCTGTAGTTATGGTTGGAAGCGGATTTTCTAAAAATGCAAAGAATGATCGTTATACAGAAAAAAAATTTCTAGACTGGTATCAGCTGGGGGATGTTTTTTATAGAAAATTATATGGAGTAATGCCGGGTGACGAAGAGCATCCATGTTATTATCATGATGTCCTAAAGCTGGCTGGAAAAGTACAGCAGTGTTTTGGAAGGACTGCATTGGACAAGCTTCTGCTGGACAGTCTTCCAGATGAAGAATATGAACCGTCCGAACTGCATGAAACGCTTTTAAAACTGAATTGGACAGATATTTTTACAACAAATTATGATACTCTTTTAGAGCGGACAAGAGCAAGGGTTTTTAATAAAAGATATCAGGTTGTACTCAGTAAAGAAGATCTTGTGTATTCCAGATGTCCGCGTATCATAAAATTACATGGCAGCTTTCCATCTACGCGTCCTTTTATATTGACAGAAGAGGATTATCGTAAATATCCGCAGGATTTTGCGGTATTTGTTAATACAGTACGCCAGGCTCTTATTGAAAATGTAATGTGCATGATTGGTTTTTCTGGAGATGATCCTAATTTTTTAAACTGGATCGGATGGGTCCGTGATTACCTCGGAAACGAATCATCTTCTAAAATTTATATGGTCGGCGTATTTGATATGCAGGAAACGGAGATAAAACTGTACTGCTCGCGAAATATTGTTCTTATAAATATGAAAGACTGCATCGGTATAGAAAGCGGGCAATACGAAGAAGGGTTAAAATTATTTTTTGAGGCATTGGAATTCTTTCAAAAAGAAGATGATGAAGATAATTTTGGGGATGGTAGAGAATATGAAGAAAATATAGGGGTTATATATAGTAAATATAAATCATGCCTGAATATGATATCTTCTGATCGGCTGAAAGAATTGAAAGAATCTATTCAAAGTATCTCAAATGAATGGCGTTCCAAGCGAATGGAAAGCATCGACTGGTATATAATCCCTTACTCACAGAGGGAAAAAATGGAAGAAAATATGGAACCGGGAGGTGCATTAATAGAACTGTTAAACGAAGAAATAATCTATAAGGAAGCAATCAATGAACTCAGAGAATTACTTTATGAATATGACTGGAAAAGAAAACAGTGTTTACAGCCGCTAAAAGTGGGCGGATCAGAAACATATGAAAAGTATCTTAACAAAATCGAAGAATGGAGCAAAGAGGATGTAGAGCTTTGTTTTTCGCTTCTAGAGTATTTCCGTGAGCATGGTCAGTTTCAGCAATGGGATATGTTAGTTAGAAAGCTGGAAAACAAATTAGATGATACACAGAAAAAAAGACTATACTGTGAGCGGGCAATGAAAATGCTTTACAATCTGGAATGCGGAGATTTAGCCAATATTTTAATTGATTTGTCGAGTGTTGGGTATAGGATTGGATTAGAGTTTCATATTTCTTCTTTGCTGGCAGAGTTAGGGTATTACGAAAGAGCTATTCTATTACTGAAAAAATATCTGGATGCTGTCAGGAAACAAATGGGGAATAATATTGATTACCGTAATTTCTCACGAGAAGCTTATTTAATTGAATCGTTAGAAAATATGGAGAAATATTACGAGCACCTTGAAGGAAAAACTGATTTTGGGAAAGATAAGGACAGTCACAGCCGTCTCAAAATGCTGAAAAGTTATGACTGTGATCCGAAATACGAAAAAGATTATCTGATGCGGCGCACGATTTCTTGTAAGTATGACAAAAATGGGACAGCTGCGTATAGATTGATTGATGGTGCGGAACCGGAACAAGTCATTAAATTTATGGAAAAAACGGGTATGGTATTTCGGACTGCCTATTGTTTTGAATACACAAAAGAATTTCCAGCGCTTATAAAAGCCTTGGTTCACAGTAATCCTTATCTTGCTTTATTATGTACGTATAGGTATGGAGATAAGGCAGAATGTGCAAAGATCTGGAGTAAAGAAGTTCTTGATGATATGAGTTTAGATACAGCTGATAGACTGATTGAATATTGTATTAGGGCATGTGATAAAAATGAAGAATATCTTCGTTCTGGAAAAACGAAGGAAGATAATTTAGCAGCGGTTTTACCAGAACTCACGCCTTGCATTGTTTCGGCATTGTTGAAAAAAGCTTCATCGAATACATGTTACGAAATAATGGATTTCATCGTTAAAATATTAAAACAGCCGGATTCATACTTAATAGAAATAAATAGAATGGTAAAGGCATCTGTTTTGCGGCTGTCTGAATTAAAGGATACTAATATAATTGACAGATGGATTGATTTTCCCTTTGGCTGTTGTGAACCTGAAACGAACGATGAAATTCAAGATCCATTTCAATATATTGATATTAATATAGTTTCTGCAGCTGTTCCTGATGAAACAAAAATAGAGATAATAAAGAAGCATACAAAGTCTGAAAATGAAAAAGAAAGGCTGGCAGTATATATTAGACTGTTAGTGACAGAAATTGTATGTAATACGGGAAGTATGCAAAGCGAAACTTTAAGAGAAGCAAAGCAGCTGAAACAAATTTCGTCTGATAATTTTCGCATACTTTCTGAAATGATAGAATATTATGAAATAAAATATGGAAATAAAGAAAAAAAGGAGTGTGCAAAGAAAGATTTTCTAGAACAGATGATGGCTCAAATAAAAGATTTTTCAGAAAGAAGTGTAGAATATTTTACGGAATTTCAACAGCAAATTGATAAGCAGTTGCAAAAAATAAGATTTTATCATGAGAAGTGTACTGAATTTCAATGGGACACGGCAGAAATAACATCCGTAATAGTGATTCTGGAAAAATGGGCAGATACTATTCTGAATGCCAGACAGTCTTTATCTGATGAATTGGATTATTATAAAACCTGGTGTGTTCTTGAAACTATTTTGCTTCAGGTTTTGTTATTAAGTCACTCAGGTTTAAAAGATGTCAAACAAGAAAATTTAAATTCCTTGGAAAGTAAATTATGCAAATTGAATATTCCTTTTTTGCTTAGACAAATAGCGGCTAATGAAGGTGCAGGTATAAGCAAAGAATCTTACAGATTGTTTTTAGAAGCTTTTAGGAAAGGCGGCCGGGAACAGGAGGAAGTCGAAAGAATATTCAGCTTTTATCAGAAATTCCCAGAAGCTGGATAATTCTGGTTGCAAGTATCGGTATATTGTGCGGTTAACAATGTTCACAACTAAAAAACAGGACAATATATTTAGGTGACTACACCAATCTAATGGAGGGTGGTAGGTGTCACCAGTTTGAACTTTATATTGTAGGATGCGCTGAATCTGGCGGAGGACTGTCTGCACAGGAATAGTTTTGTTTTTCGCAGCAGCGATAAGGTCATGTAGGTCAAAAATAACTAAGATTAAAGAAGTATTTAATTCCGACATTGGTACAGTCAATAAATATCCGGGACAGAAGCCTTGTCATAAATCTTGATGGAATGCGATGTCACAGAACTGGATGAGTTGCTCCATGCCTATGCCATTACCATACGTAAGGTAGGGTTTGGAATATCCCGTTGTTGTAATGCCCGTGTTAATGAGTAATTATGTGATGTTGCAGAGGAATCTTATATACACGGGCATTACAAGGAAAAAAAGATACTCGTCATGTCTGGCAAAAAAAGTGCTCGCTTATGCAGTCGGTAATGTAGCAGTGAAAAAAAGATACACACTTTTGAAAGAAAGGCTGTCCGTAGTTGTGTGGCTGTTACGATATATCTACATCCTGTCCCTGATATTTCTGAGTCTGTCTCTGACGGAGCGGCTGTCTGAGGATTGCATTCACATTTGATCAGAAAGTGTTCAGTTCTTTTTGTCGGTCACGGTCCTGACGGTATATTTTCTCTCTGGTTTCTTTTTGCTTCATAATTGTTATTATTCCTTTCGCTTCACTCAAGGCACAAACAAGACATGAAAAAGCTTGTTGTGTCTTTCTTTCACTTTGTTTATAATAGTCTTAGGAATAGCAATACACTACAGAGCACGGAAGGAGAAGTGGCGAATTTATTTCGATCCCGTATAACTATATATATCGTCATCCTTTCAAGCACAAACAAGTAGGATTTTGAGTCCGGCCTCTTATCATTGGTAATAAACCATATTTATTCAGTCGCAGGATGACGTCAATTTTGCTGTTCCTTTTTAATTTTTAAGGCGGTGAGACTTATGATGAAGTTAAAATACTCCATCTGCTGTGGGCTTGACGTCCACAAAAACACTATCGTTGCAACCATCGTAATTTCCAACTCTGAGTATAATCCAAAATCCTTTTCTACCATCAACTCTGATATTCAAAAGTTTCATGACTGGCTTATCGAGAATAACTGCTATCATGTTTGTATGGAATCCACTGGCAATATTGGATTCCTATTTTTAATTATTTCGAAAAAGACATCAATGTGTGCCTTACACATCCTAAATATGTCAAGGCTATCAAAGGCAACACCAGTTTACAATTTTTTACAAAATAAAAATATAAACCCATCTTTTCATAGTATAATTTAAACAATCAAACAAAAAACATACGAAAGAAGATGAGTTTGTATCTACCGTTTATTATACATGAAAAATTCTGTCTTGGACAGGCTGAAATCTTATTTTGATGAATATTTTATGGATACGACAAAGCCAACTGCAAAGAACCTGTTCCTTATTGTCGTTTCCGTGCTGGCGCTGGATGTGTTCCGTTCTGTGCGCTTTGCGCACGGGCATGTGCTTTCAAGCCTTTCAGGCACATCATTGAACGCATATTACTATGCACTTAAAACTGACAGGGCAAACCATGGGTGCTGGATGAATGTAACGCTGTCAAAGGCATTAAATACAGTTCCATCCCAGATGCGGCTGCAGCCGCTGTTCTTTTCTATTGATGACATCATGGTGGAAAAGAAAGGCGAAAAGTTTGAGCTGCGCTCAAAACTTTTTGACCATGCAGCGCATAACTTCCTGTTTTCATCCAGGATGGGCTTCCCGGTTTGTTCATCGTGTTTGAAAATGAGATACCGCTACCCTTCGCTGTAATCGGCATTTTTAACTGCTATGTGTTTCAGTATCGCCATGAGGGTGTCCTTTGGAACTGCATGTATGCTGCGCGTCGGTAGCGAAGCTGCCTGCCATTTTTAAGACTTCATATTTCATTGCGTAGATTTCTGCCATGCACTGGCGGATGGATTTTAGCATTTCCGCAGACTGCGGGCCGCCCTGGTTCAGATGGCGGGCGATCTGGTTTAGGTTGCTTCCGGTCTTGCCAAACTCTGCGATCAGTTTTTTTAGTTCCGGCACATCTGCCACAATTTCATATTTTACAGTTACCTTCCTTCCGGCAAGCTGGCGGCGGGTATATTCTGACAGTGTGAGTTTTGCCTGCTTTGCGGCTTCTGACACGACTTCATATTCCACATCTGTAAGCCGTAAGTGGAGATGGTGTGTATGCGTTAGTTCTTTTTCTTTTTTTGGCCTTGCCATAAATGAATGCCTTCCTTTCTTTTCCCGCACCGGCTTTTGCGGTGCGTTGCGACTGTTTTAACAGGAGCCAGATCCTGCATATTCGCCAGAATATGCAGCCGAGGGTATGGGGAGCGGAATCCCCATCAAGTTTTGCCCGTAAGCAGAAATCCGCGCCAGCGGGTTTCTGTGCCACGTGGCGAAACTTGCCCTGTGGGGTTATCCCGCGAAGCGGGATAACTTTTGCGGGGAAAATAACCTCTGATATAAAGCCGAATGGACAGGCAGCGTGGAACCTTTTTGGATGAAAAAATAAAATCCAGCCCGCTTGCCCGTTTTTTAAATGTGGTGCTGTAAGAGAAACTGTATATAAAAAATCTGCACGGAGGATTTGGGAATGCTGAAGCTGCCGCATAAATATACAGATGATAAAAAGGCGGATGCCATTATCGCATGGTATTTGAGCCGGAATATACTGGAGCTTGTCAAAAATGAGATTGTGAATTATGAAACAGGAAGGGAAAAAGAGGCGCAGGAAGATGATCCCGATTTCTGCAATGCGGTACGGGTCTTTTTTCCAGAGCATTATCCAGCTGTAAAAATGGGGAAGGCATTTCTTGGACTGAAAGCACTGCTGAAATCTGAATATGAATTTGTGCCGGAACTTGTCATGGAGTATGTCATGTATTATTTGATACAGATGAGGCTTGAAAATGCGGACAGGCTTGGCATGCGCACACAGGAACCGATTTCATGCCAGAGGGATTATGTATTGAAAGCCCTGCGCAGGGCATACCCGGATGAGCGGGAATGTTCGGATGATGGGGAAGACATAGTTAGGTTAAGCTGGCGGGAGGAACTGGAACGGATTGAAGATCTGCATTATTATGAGAATACATATTTTTGGGATTTTGATTTCATGCTGCTGGATTCCCATACAGAAGATGAACTTCTGGACAGCCTGGTTTCGGAATATTTAGGAATTGAAAATATAGGGGACGGAGGCGGGAAGTTCATGCTGCCGCCGGAATGGCTGAATGATTCTGGAATAAAGCCTGGACAGATGCAGAGAACAATGGAGGATGAATGGCAGATGGCAAAAAAGAAAAAACGCCCGTAGGAGCATTATTGTAAAATATGCGGTGAGTATAAAGCAAATGAAAAGTTTTCCGGGAAAGGGCATGCCGCTCACATCTGCAAATGCTGTTCGCGCCTCTCTGCCGCGGAGAAAGCGGAAATGCAGACGATGAACCGGTTAATGGGGCTGCCGTTTCGGAATTTAAGTCAGGGCGAAAAGAAGTGGCTGGAAAACCGCGTCCATGACAGACGCCCGGAGGTAGCAAGGGAAGTATACCGGGAATGTTTTCCGTATGCAGAGCGCAACGCCATGAAAAAACAGCTTGTGATCAATGAGCTTGATTTTGAAATCTATACGGAAGTTTATCAGGAATATGGGGACTGGGAGACAGTGAACCAGGAGTTTCATGTTGTGAGGAAAGAACGGAAGATTACTTTTTTGGATTCGGACAGGGGCGGAGCCGGGGAAGCAGAGCTTGATGGCGGCAGTATGGCAAAGCTGCTGCGCTGGATTTTGCATACATTGGAAATATTTATGTGGCCGCAGGATTACGGGTATATGTCAGCAGATGGAGATCCTTTTGTGGAACTTGATCTGGAAATGGGAGAAAATATTTTTGATGAAGATGCAGATGATGAAAACCGGGCAGAGAATTTGGAGATGTTTTGGGAACCGATCGAAAAAGAACGGGAAAGGGAGCCGGACTGGTGTATAAGGGTCAGATATTCTAATGGCATAGAACAGGAAATCCCATGTTATGATGGTGAACTTATGGATAAACCGGAGGAGCTTTATTTCAAGTTGCTGGAATATTTTGAGGCAGGTGTAAGTATCTAAAGGTAAGTTTTTCTATCAGGGTGCAACAAATAATTGGTGTCTGTGTACCCTGATTTCTGCTTTAAGTCAATGATGTTATCATTTTTTCCAGAGTTTGAACAAACAGCCCGACATAATAACCGTCAATCAGGCGGTGGTTTTTGGCATTCGTCTTTCAGACGGAAGCGGAGAAGCATAGCAGAACCGATGATTCCCATACCATCGCCAATGCAGAGATGCGGCTTATCGTTGTATTTTTGATGCTTATAAAGCAATTCTGCCGTGCCGCCAATGAAAAGCAGTGAAAAGATGCCTTTTCATGCTGTATTTTTCTTGAGAAAAATAGCATTTTGTAAAAAATAGCTAAAAGTTATTCTTTATAATTAGCAAAAACATAGAAAGTATTATTTTGTATTGACAGTAAACATGAATAAAGTTATATTCACTATAGATACAAAATAATACAAATATTTTGAGGTCATGAAGATATGCGCGCAATCTTTGGATTTATTTAACAAATGAAATCAAGGAAGGAGATTATCATGAAATCACGTAAGATTATTGCTGCGTTAATGGCAGCGGTACTGCTGGGTTCCACTGGTATTGTTACTGCTTGTGCGACAAAAACAGAGGGACAAACAGAGGCAGCAAAAACAGAGGCAACAAATGCGGATGGATATTCTTTTTATGAAACAAAGAGTGGTTTGTCAGTGACGGTGTCTGCCGATGAAGATGATTCATTACCAACAATAGCAGTACTTGCTACTGGAGGTACGATTGCAGGTGCCGGAGAAGAAGGGAAGGCAACTAATTATTCAGCAGGACAGCTGGATGTGGGGACTTTAGTAAACAGCGCGAAGGGCATTACAGAGGTTGCCAATGTGCGGGGAGCACAGGTGTGTAACGTGGGTTCAGACGATATTACAGCAGAACATTGGCTGACCATTGCCAATACCATCAACGAGATGGCCAAAGATGAGGAAATCGATGGATTTGTTATTACGCATGGTACGGATACTCTGGATGAAACTTCTTATTTTCTGAATTTAACAGTGAAGACAGATAAGCCGGTAGTTCTTACTGGGGCTATGCGTCCTGCAACAGCTACTTCTGCAGATGGTCCGATGAATCTGTATCAGTCTATTGCTCTTGCTGCCAGCAAAGATGCGGCAGGCCAGGGTTCTATGGTGGTATTTTCTGATGGTATCTACGGAGGAAGAGATGTCCAGAAAATTAGTACATTCCAGACAGATGCTTTTAATTCCAAAGATTTTGGATGTTTGGGCTATATGGTGGATGGCGTCCCTCATTTTTACAATAAGACGGTTAAGCGTCATACTACAGAGTCAGAATTTGATGTGTCCAAATTAAAAGAGCTGCCAAAAGTTGCAGTGGCTTTTTTTACTATTGATGCGGATCCAGGGATTTTGGATTACTATGCAGAAAGCGGTGTTCAGGGGATTGTAGTAGCTGGTGCTGGTGCCGGCAGTTATAGTGAGGCATGGAATAATAAAATTGAGGAGCTGGCATCCACGGGTATTCCGGTGATTAGATGTTCACGTATTTCGGCTGGTTACATTCCGCATGATGACTATTTTCTGGGTAATATGGCAAGGGGAAATGATCTGGCACCTCAGAAAGCATCTGTACTTCTGCGCCTTGCGCTGACTGTAACGAATGATATTGAAAAAATTCAGGCAATGTTCAATGAGTATTAAAATCATATCGTAAAATAATAAGCCCGCCGGGAAATCAGGTAAGATTTTCCGGCGGGTTTGCTTAACTCATACTAAAAATTTAAACTTGTCTCCGATACAAAGCTGCTGGCTGATGGAAGTGATGCTGCCATCAGAATTGCTGACAACACTGCGGATCCGCAGAAGGGGATGCCCTTTGGGGATATCCAGTAGTTTTGATTCAGCAGCCGCTGCAAATACAATATCAATTGTTTTTCTTGACTGCACGAATATAATATTATATTTTCTAAGCGCTTCATATAGTGAAGCATCTGTTAAATTTACTCCAAAAAGAAAAGAAAAGGATTCCGGGAATTTATTTAATTCCAGTAAAACAGGTTTTCCATCTGAATACCGCAGGCGTTCTAAAGTTATAATTTGTTCATTGGGCTGTATGGAAAGCTGTTCGATCTCCTTTTCGGTTGGATCTTCAAGGGCGATTTTTAATGTTTTGGCGCCGGCGGATGTGTGAAGGATTTTGCACATTTCAGTAAAACTGAGCACCTGGCTGATACTTCTCTGCATTTTCTTTTCAGCAACAAATGTGCCTTTTCCGGAATGTCTTTCCAGGTATCCTGCATCAGATAAGACGGACAGCGCTTTGCGTACGGTTACACGGCTGACATGGTAGATATCGGATAATTCATTTTCTGTTGGCAGCTGACTGCCGGGAGGAAACTTTCCGGTATCTATATCCTGCCGGATGGTATTTTCTAACTGCCTGTATAATGGTGTTGAAATTGTATTGTCCACTTTATGTTATAACATCTCCTTTTATATTTTTGCTGACTGTCAGTTATATAATGTATTTGTTAAAATATTATAATACAAATAGAGCGAATTGTACATTTTTTTATAAATATTTAATAAATATTGCAAAATGTATTGTATTGTGTTATATATAATTTACAAATAAATAATATATTTAATTCGAGAAAACGAAAGGAGAAGAAAACAATGGGATACTCATCAAAGGACATCAAAGGAATTGTAACAGAGATTCTTGAGAGCAAAAAAGAAAAAGGAGGCATAAAAAATATTTATTTTGTCGGCTGCGGAGGTTCGCTGGGAGCGCTTTATCCTGCAAAAACATTTATGGAAAAAGAAAGCCGTACTTTGAGATCTGCATGGATTAACAGTAATGAGTTTGTGCACAGTACTCCGGCCGATTTTGGAGAAAATTCAATTATCTGCATGGCATGTCATAAGGGGAATACACCAGAAACAATCGAAGCGGCCAAACTGGGTAAAGAAAAAGGCGCTGCAGTAATCATCCTGACATGGCTGGAAGAGTCAGAAATCATTGAATTTGGCGATTATATTATCCATTATACATTTGATGCAAGTCCGGATCATCTGAAAGGCGACATTGATTATGCAGGAGAAAAGACAATCTGTGCGCTGCTTGTGGCAGTTGAGCTTCTGAATCAGACAGAAGGCTATGCAAATTATGATCATTTCTATGAAGGCGTGTCCATGATCAGTAATATTATTAAAAAAGCGCGTGTCCATGTTGCGGAAAGAGCTGCTGCGTTTGCGGATGCCTACAAAGATGATACTGTAATTTATACGATGGGCAGCGGTGCATCATATGGCGCGGCATATATGGAAAGCATCTGCATTTTTATGGAAATGCAGTGGCTGGATTCCAGCAGTATTCATACAGGTGAGTATTTCCATGGGCCATTTGAAATTACGGATGCAAACCGTCCGTTTATGATTCAGATTTCAGAAGGTTCTACAAGAGTACTGGATGAAAGGGCTCTGAAATTCCTTCAGAAATATGGAAAACGGATTGAAGTCCTTGATGCAAAAGAATTAGGATTATCAACCATAAATGGCTCTGTTGTGGATTATTTTAATCATTCCCTGTTTAACAATGTATATCCTATTTATAATCATGAGCTGGCAGAAAAACGCGAACATCCGCTTCCGACACGCAGATATATGTGGAAAGTAGAATACTAATTACAAAGGGAGAGCAAAAACATGTTTTGGGTAGAACTTTTGATTGTTCTTGTGGTTATATTCATTGGAGTACGGGTGGGCGGAACATTTATGGCAATGGCCGGCGGGGTCGGCATGCTGGTTTTAACGTTTGTATTCCATGTTCTTGCATCAGATCCGCCAATTACAGTTATTCTGATTATGCTGGCTGTTATCTGTGCGGCTTCTACCATGCAGGCGTGCGGCGGTTTGGACTATATGGTAAAAATAGCGGAGAAGATTTTAAGGAAAAATCCCAAAATGGTTACCGTGCTGGCGCCAATTGTTACTTATCTATTTACTTTTATGTGCGGAACCGGGCATATCGTATACAGTCTTCTTCCTGTGATTAATGAGATTGCCATTGAAAACGGCGTCCGTCCGGAAAGGCCGATATCAGCTTCTGTTATTTCCTCACAGCAGGCTATTACAGCATGCCCGATTTCAGCGGCAACCGTGTCAGTTCTGGCTTTTATGGCAGAATCTGAAAGATACAGCCACATTACAATTTTTAAATTACTGCTGGTATGTATTCCGGCAACTTTAATCGGGACAGTTGCAGCTGCCATGTCTGTTTTGAAAAAGGGAAAAGAGCTGGCGGAAGATCCGGAATTTCAGGCACGTGTAGCGGCAGGTAAAATACAGGATTTTGTTCATTCTGAAAAGGAAGAAATACCGACATCAAAAGAAGCAAAGATTTCAGTTGCTGTTTTTATGATTGCTATGCTGGGCATTGTTCTTATGGGAGCTTTCCAGTCGCTTCTGCCGACATTTGCGGATGGCTCAAAACTTCCGCTGGTTACTGTTATCCAGATATTTATGCTTGTAGCGGCAGCGGTTATGGTCATTCTGACAAAAACCGACAGTGATAAAATTCTGGACCAGCCGGTATTCCGCTCCGGTTCCTTTGCGGTATTGCTGGCGTTTGGGCTGGTCTGGATGGTAAATACTTTTATTAATGACCAGTCTTCGTTTATTACTGACAATATGTCGGTATTAACAAATGAATATCCATGGATTTTTATCGTGGCCATTTTTCTGGTAGGGGCGATTACAACAAGCCAGTCTTCTACAACTATGATTATGGTGCCGATTGGCATTGCATTAGGGCTTCCGGCTAATATTATTGTTGCCGGATGGCTTGCCTGCTGCTCGAATTATTTTATTCCATGTGCAAGCCAGTGCGTTGCTGCAATCGGGTTTGATTCTGCAGGGACAACAAAGATTGGAAAATATATTTTAAATCACAGCTATATGCGTCCGGGACTGGTCTGCACAGTTGTATCTGTACTGGCGGCTATGGCGCTTGGTGCAGTCCTGTTTTAATACATAAGAGTATCTGCAGTTATGCATTTTTATATCTTACACACAAGGGGAAGACTGCAGATACTTTTTGAAAATGAGGTATAAAAAATGAAATTTGCGCTGATGAATTATCATTATTTACGGTATCCGATCGAGAAATTTTTAGATAAAGCAGCAGATTCTCCATTTGACAGTGTTGACCTTTATTGTGCAGCGCCCCAGCTGAATATGTTCGATTACACGCTTCGAAGCCTGATTAAGCTGGATAAAGAAATTTCCGCCAGAAAATTAAATGTTATGGCATTAACACCAGAAAATTGTACATATCCTGTAAACTTTTGCACACAGGACAGGACAACGAGAGAAAACAGCATCCGGTATTATCAAAGAGCGGTTGACAGCGCTGAATTTCTTGGCTGCAGGAATGTACAGATCAGTACGGGGTTTGGATATTTTGACCAGCCGGTTTCGGAGGCATGGAATTACTGTAGAGAATCGCTCGGGGAACTGGCTGTGTATTGTGAAAGGAAAAATGTCAGCCTGCTTCTGGAGGAATTAAAGGAAACAACCACAAATGTTATATTAACAAGTATGGATGCAGCCAGGATGCTGAAAGAAATTGACAGCCCCAATATTGAAGGTCTGGTGGATCTGGATCAGATGACATATGCGGGTGAAACATTGGACGATTATTTTGAACATCTCGGAAGCAGGCTTTGCCATGTTCATTTTAATGACCGCGGACATACTGTTCCGGGAGATGGTGATTTCCCGATGAAGAAACATTTTGAAGCGCTGGAGCGAAATAACTATAAGGGAAATGTTTCATTCGAAATATGCGACCGGAGATATTACCGTGATCCGGATGCAGCAATCGACAAACTGGTTTTATGGATGAAAGATCATACAAACGTATTTGCGGGGTGGGAAAATGGGTAAAAATTACAAAATTATTGCAATTGGAGATAATGTATGCGATAAATATTTGTCGCGTGGCAAAATGTATCCGGGCGGACAGTGTGTGAACACATGCGTATATGCAAAAATGAATGGTACACAGGCGTCTTACCTGGGAAAATACGGGGATGATGAAGTTGCAAAATGTGTACAGGACACACTGGGCAGGCTTGGGATTGATGGCAGTTTTTGCCGGCATTACAGCGGGGAAAACGGTTTTGCACTTGTAACCTTAAAGGAAAATGACCGCGTTTTTCTTGGTTCAAATAAAGGAGGGGTTGCAAAAGACCATTCTTTTGATTTTCAGGAACCTGACCTGGATTACATTAAGAAATTTGATGTAATCTATACAAATCTGAACAGCTATATAGAGGACGACCTGCCAAAACTTTATAAAACGGGCGTTCCGATTGCTTACGATTTTTCCTTAAGATGGACAGACGAGTATTTGGAAAAAGTATGCCCGTTTGTAACGGTGGCAATCATGTCCTGTGCACATCTGACAGCAGAGCAGCGTGAGGCAGAAATGAGAAAAGCACAGGACAATGGTGTAAAGATTGTTTTAGGAACAATAGGTGAGGAAGGTTCCTATGTGCTGTATGGAAATACATTTTATTATGCAAATGCGGTTTATGCTGAAGATGTAATAGATACAATGGGAGCTGGAGATTCTTATTTTGCAGCGTTTCTGTGCGAGCTTTTGAACAATTCCGTAACAGGAAAAATAATCGAAGGAACAGAAACGCAGATGGGGGAACGCCTTGTAAAAGCCATGGACAAAGGCGCTGCATTTGCTGCAAAAGTCTGTGCAATGGAAGGTGCATTTGGCTATGGGGCACCTATTACAGGCAGAACAGAAATTTGATAAAATAAACGTTAGGAGGAAAATAAAGTGAAGCCAGATATGTTTGAAAATAATAAAGAGGGAATCAGCTGTGTGTATAAGAATGAAAAATGGCTTGTATGCATTAAAAACTGGAAACCGGATAATGATATAAATGGTATTGCACATTTGGAAATACATCATTCAACGGATGAACAGTTTATCCTTGCTGCAGGGAAGGCGATTTTGATAACGGCTGAAAGAGAAGGAGACAGGTTCCATAACATTGAACTGACCCTTATGGAGCAGGGAAAGGTGTATAATGTTTCAAAAGAGGTTTGGTTTTATTCCATTACCCAAAAAGATACAAAAGTAATTTATGTGCAGGATTCCAATTGTTCAATGGATAACAGCGATTTTGCTGATCTTTCTGCAGAAGATATAAGAGGCATTCAGGATAGGGCCCGCAGGCTGTTTGAACAGTAATGTATAATCGAAAATAAAAAGAATACAGAAAAGGCATTATATTTTTAACAGGATTCATTTTCGTGCATGAATAATTCATGATTACTAGATTCGCTTATATGCTTATATTGAGCACATTAGATTTAAAAGTCAGCGATAAGGCAAGACAGAATCTCATTTAGAATATAATGTCTTTTATATTTGTAAAATTTTATATGATAGAGGGAATGTATTATGGGGGAATAGAAACGAATGAACAGAAAATTTGTTCTTTTTGATTTTGATGGCGTAATTGCGGATACGGAAAACAGCAATGCTGCATATTTACAAAAGGCACTGTCTGTCTATGGAATTAAACTTACAGCGGAGGACAGGAAAAAACTGATTGGCACTAAAAATAAAGAGTATGTCAGTCAGCTGCTTTCCAGATCCCCAATTCCTGTTACACAGGAGGAATTGAAAGAAACACGGATTAAAATGGGAAATACCTACGAGAATGGGGATATTTGCGAGGAAAAAGGTATAAGAAAACTGATTGGCATGCTTCGGAAACGTGGCATGAAAACGGCACTTGTGTCTTCCACATCTGCAAAACTAATCATTACTGCTTTAAATCGTCTGCAGATGATGGATATGTTTGATGTCATTGTATGCGGTGATATGTACAAGGAGCCGAAACCAAATCCGGAAGGGTATAAAAGAGCTATGGATTATTTGAAAGCGAGTCCTGAGGAATGTGTGGTCGTAGAGGATTCTCAAGTAGGAATTCTTGCAGGTAAGCAGGCTGGAGCTTATGTAATCGCTTATAAAGGGGGCAGTATTGAACAGGATGTCGGACAGGCAGATTATGTAATAAGGTCATTTGAGAGTATTGATATACTGCCTGATAATGAAAACATTTAGCATTTTATAAATTTAAATTAATTAATAATGAACTGTTAGTAAATACGGTTAGAGAAAAATAAGCCTGGAAAAACAGGCAGGAAGCTGTTTAAATACTACAGATAAGGAGATGATAAGGAAACTAAAGAAAAACGGCAGTATGTGCATACATTGACTACGCACCATATTTAGCATGTGCGGATGTAATAAAAATTTATCACATGATTGATGAAATAGAAATGTTATTTTTGCTGTCCGGAGGAGATGCATGAATAATATTTCTATTTACAGTATAAACAAAAGATTACATATATGGAAAGCCGGACAGTCAGAAAGACTGTCCGGTCTTTTATTTTGTCGTTTTTTCTTGGTATATGTATTTATCTGTCAGGCAAGAGCACCGCCATTTCCTTTTTGGAACAGGAAAACCAGATTCAGAAAGGAAAACAGGATGGCAGAAGAAAAGAAATATTACATATCAATAGATCGGAAAAAATTTGAAGTCTGCAGGGAACTGTATGAGGCATATACAAAAGGGCAGCGTAAAGACAGGTATTTTACCTGTGATTTAAAACATGGGCATGAAAGAGTAGATACGAAAACAGGAGAGGTAAAAATTATCCCTGCCAGAGAGGATTCTTACGAAAGGCTTCTGGAGGCAGAAAAACAGTTCATGACAGAAGCTGAGTCAGTGGAGGATGCAGCAATCCGGGCTGTTATGCTGGAAAAACTGAACAGTGCCCTGCATATGCTCACAGAAAGCGAGGCGGGAATTATTTATTCCCTGTTCTATGAGGAAATCAGTGAGACACGGCTTGCCAGGGATATGGGCATTGCCCGGACTACGCTTCAGTCGCAGAAATACAGAATTCTTGATAAATTGAAAGAAATGCTGTGATTTGAAATATTTTGAGATTTTTCAATTTTTTTCGGCAGGAAGGCATCACTGACGGTTATATAAGTAGAGGGATCTTTTTTGAACATTGACAACAGCATACCAGTCATCCGGGAACATTCCGGCAGGCCGGAGCAGCGGGGTTCGTGCCGCGGTGATCCGCTTAACAGGCGGGGAGCGGGAAGCACAGGCCCGGACAGTCCGTATGGCGCGGGCTGACTGCGGTGAGGGCAGCCGGGACAATGATACTTCTGCGGGAATGCAGCTATCTGTGGACAGGATAGAGCCGCCAGGCTATGAAGCCCACTTGCCAGGGGCGCCCGGATGATTCCCTGCACTTTTATGTGCAAGGGCTGGGGAGGCGCGGCCAAATACAGCCTGAAAATAATAATTAATGTGGTTCCGGTGGATGGAATATTCACCGGGAAGAAATCAGGAAAATGAATGCATATATAGCATGCATATTTTATAGAAAGAAAAATGCTGAAGAATGCAGAAGTCCCACCGCCAAAGGTGGCTTGGAATGAAATTTTGTACTCAGCATAACCTGCCAGTTTAAATTGTTACCGTACAGCAGTTTGATGTACATGGGATCTGCAGTCGGACAGTAGCAGGAATCAGGACGGGCAGGCCGTAGAATAAAAAAGGAGAATGGTTAAATATGAGTATACAGACGCTTACAGCAGCAGACATAGACAGGATGCAGGCAGCCGACCCAAGGACAGCTGACCGCATTACACTGAAAGACATAAGGGATGTAAATGTGGACACGGGGCTTCCGAAAAAGGAGCGTATCCTGGATTTTATAAACCAGATCGGGAACCCGTACTGCTACCGCCACGGCGCTTATGTGGTGAAGATAAGTTTTGCGGATACGGATGCGACACTTGAGGAAAGGATGCTTTCCTATATGCGGGCAAAATGCTGACCGGCATTCTGTACATTTCATATCCGTTTTAATGCCTGCGCTTTTGCAGCCCGGCTGGCGGGATGCAGGGCGCAGCGGTTAATAATTTTTTACCATAGATAAAGAACACTATGGACAGCATGGGAAAGTTATGTTAATATTCCATTAACAGGACAAAAACAGTGCTCCCCTGGCTGGCAAGGTGTTTTGCTGATTTTAATACTTTGCAGACAGGAGAGAAAATCTATGGAACACATCGAAAACAATTCTGTAATAAGCACAAAAATCTGGAACGCTTGCGGCTACGTGCGCCTTTCGCGCGAAGACGGCGACCGGGAGGAGAGCAACAGCGTCACGGGGCAGAAAGACCTGATCCGCGATTTTTTCAGCCGCCATCCGGAGCTTTTAGAGTGCGGCATGTGGGTGGACGATGGTTTTTCTGGCTCCAGCTTCGAACGCCCGGCTTTCCAGGCAATGATGGCTGACGTAAAGGCAGAGAAAATAGACTGCATCGTGGTAAAGGACCTGTCACGCTTTGGCAGGAATTACCTGGACGCCGGGGAATATATTGAAAAGTTTTTCCCATTCCTTGGCGTACGTTTTATCGCGATCAATGACAATTACGACAGCCTGAACGGGAATCCAGAATCAGATGAACTGCTCATCCCATTTAAAAACTTAATAAATGAGGCATACTGCCGTGACAGTTCCATAAAAATCCGCAGCCAGCTTGAAATCAAGCGGAAGCGCGGTGACTTTATCGGTTCTTTTGCCGTTTATGGGTACAGGAAAGACCCGGGAGACAGGCACCGGCTTGCGGTGGACAGTTTTGCGGCAGACGTGGTGCGTGACATTTTCCGGTGGAAACTGGAAGGCGTCAGCGCCGCGGACATCGCAGACCGGCTGAACAGGGACGGCATACTGCCGCCAATGGAATACAAAAAGCAGCAGGGGATGCGGTTTGCCACGCCTTTCCGCATCAATGCCCGTTCCGTATGGAATGCCACGGCCATTCTGCGTATATTAAAAAATCCGGTTTATACGGGTGTGCTGGAACAGGGGAAAAATACTACGCCAAGCTACAAGGTGAAACGGCGCGTGGCAAGGCCGCGTGAGGAATGGTCTGTTACAGAGGGTGCGCATGAAGCAGTGGTTACACCGGAAGATTTTGCTGCTGTCCAGAAAGTGCTTGCCCTGGATACGCGCACAAGCCCTGGCAGCAGCGCAGTGGAGCTGTTCTCAGGGATGGCTGCCTGCGGGGAATGCGGCGCCGCCATGGTCAGGAAGACAGTCCCGGCGGGCGGGAAGAAATATGTCTATTATGTATGTGCAGCCCATAAAAATGATAAAACCTGCTATACGCACAGCATCCGGGACAGCGTGCTTGAGGAGATCGTGCTGGAATCACTGCAGAAACAGATCCATGATGTGATAAGCCTTTCTGAACTGATGGAAATGGCGGAATCCGTGCAGCTTCAGAAAGCGGGCGTCGTGAAGCTGCAGGAACGCCTGGACAGGAAACAGGCGGAGGCGGACAGGTACCAGCGGCTGCTGCTGTCCCTTTACGAAAGCCTGATGGACGGCATGATCAGCCGGGAAGAGTACCGGGAAATGAAGAAAAATTATGCCGCGCTCCGGTCGGAAGCAGAAACACAGGTGGAAGCGGTACGGGAGGAAATGTGCCATGTACTGGAAAACACCGTGCATGGGTGCGGATGGATGGAACAGTTTAAAAAATACCGGAATATCACGGCGCTTGACCGTGTGATCGTGGTGTCACTGATAGACAGGATTTATATTTACAGGGATAAACGCGTGGAGATTAAATATAACTGGCAAGATGAGTTCCGGTGGCTTGCCGGCATACTGGAACAGGGTGTGGTTTCCGGAACTGGGACAGATACGGAAAGCCAGGGTACGGCTTCTGCTGAAAGTGCCGGTACACCCGGCCAGGATATGGGGTGTGTTCCCCGCAGGGATGCAGCCGGACAGCAGCCTGGGAAGGAGGCTGTCTGAAATGGCAAGGACAAAGAGGAAAATAAACCATCTGGATCCGCCGGAAATACTGGAAACAGAGGCAGCAAAGCAGCGCACTTACCGTGCAGGCGGCTATGCGCGCCTTTCCGTGGAGGACAGCGGGAAACCGGGCGCTGATACGATAGAAAGCCAGAAGGGGCTGATCGAGGATTACATAGAAAATCAGGCGGATATGGAGTTTTGCGGCATGTACTGTGATAACGGGCAGACAGGCGTTAATTTTGACCGTCCGGGCTTTGAAAAGCTCATGCAGGATGTAAGGGCAGGAAAGATAGACTGCATTGTGGTAAAGGATTTATCACGGTTTGGGCGCAACTACCGTGAGACGGGAAATTACCTTGAGCGCATATTCCCGTTTCTGGATGTGCGTTTCGTGGCCCTTGCCGACAGTTTTGATACCCTGACTGCGGAACGCACCGGTGACGGCTATATTGTGCCTTTGAAAAATATAATTAAGAACACGAGGTGTTTGGGAGGGGTAAACTGCTAATTTCTCTCCAATTCGACAAATCAGTGTGCAACAATCAAATATCGCTGCTGTTACAGAATGTTTCCGTCTGGCTGCTGATGCGGTCAGGCGCTTTTTTTGCCCGATCACACCAGCCCAACAAAGCGGTAGTAAATTTTAATGTCCTGGTGTCTTTGACCGTCTATGACGGTTCGTTCTCCAACTTCAATGCGGTCAATCAGTTCCTCAATGATTTCCCGGTTCAGTTCCTGCAAGTCCAGATACTGCCGGATGGTTCCGGCCCACTGGTGGATATTGGCGATGTCCTGCTGGGCTTTCCGTTCCC
>OFGA01000713.1_pt1 | contig 25835 bp, 31 predicted proteins | sample 1521471 | NCBI WGS metagenome assembly OFGA01 (sample SAMEA3504086, study PRJEB24116) | mouse gut metagenome | biome: mouse gut; feature: mouse-associated habitat; material: faeces | place: Denmark | collected 2011 | reverse complement strand
ATGGTCGATCAGAGTTGGACCATGAGATATTTCCACAAAAATATCTTCTCCGATTTCGTTTCCCTCTGTATGGTTATATTCTCCCGGCAGACAGTTATCAAAGAACAGATTTCCTGTTACCCTTGCCCCCTGTGCCTGCCAGTCAAGCCATAAGCCACGGGTGCAGTGATAGATCCGGTTGCGGCGTATGGTGACATCAATCGTTGCGTGCATTTTGATTCCGCCGATTTCAGCGCCGCATAAATTCTGCTTATTATTGATATGATGAATCCTGTTATCCTCTATAACAGAAAATACACCGCCCAGATGCCCCACTATTCCCGTCTGGCCACAGTCATGGATGTCACACCTTCTGACAATATGGGAGCCTATTTTTTCCTTGTTCCAGCCTTCCCGCTGCGCCTGACAGATACACTCCCGTTCTGTCTGCGTTCCGTCCTTATATTTCCATTTAGACCACTTATTATCGTTTTCCGGCTGTAGATATTTCCCCAGAGAAATACCGGAGCATTTTGCCTCATAGATTTCACAGTCCTCTATGATCCAGCCCTTTGACCAATGAGGCCCGATCATCCCCTCCTGATAAGCCGTAGGCGGAGCCCACTGTGTTGCCGCCTGTCTCACGGTAAATCCCGATAAAGTAATATAGCCCACACCTTCTTTTTTCGGATAAAAGCAGTTCTTTCTTACGCTGATTTCCACATTTTCTTCATTAGGATTCCTGCCCTGGAAATTGGCATATAAAATCGTCTCATCTTCCTTTTCATCCTGCACCGTACACCATACATAGACAGAAAATTCCGGCTCCCATGATGTCCTGCTCTTTTCCGGATGCAGAACTTTGTCAAATTTCGTAACCTCATACATGGACTTACCGTTCAGGTATACATCTCCTGTATGCGCAATCATCGAAGCCACAAACCAGTCCCCATATACCAATGTCGTATAGGGATTATAACTGTCAAATACCTTGTTGGGAATCCGTGCCTTCCACACATTGCCATCACAAGGCTCCCAGTCTTTTACAGATTCTGCTCCCGTAATCACAGCAGCCCGTTCCACTTCCGAGCGGTAGACAATCCGGGCATCTTCCCTGCCACCATTTACTGGACTTACCGCCTCCCGATAGACTCCCGGCGCAACAATTACCTCATCCCCAGCCACCGCTTTATCCGCAGCTTCCTGAATCTTCCTGAAAGGCTTCTCACTGCTCCCGTCTCCTCCCTGTACTGCATTCACATCAACATAATATCTCATCTGGTACTCTCCTTCCTGTGATGATTTTTCTATGCTGTCAACTGCCTCCTACGGTTCAAAACTTTTCAGCTAACTCCTCTGCCTGTTTACAGCCTTCTGTTTTATCAATATCGCCGACATTAACAACTCCCGGTATCATTACTGTCCCTACCATTTTCCAGTTTAACAGAGCGGCAGACCGTTCTACCGGAATACGAACACCATCAAAAACAGACTCATCATTTTCTTCACAGCAGGAAATCAATGCACATTCCTTACCAGAAAGATCAATCTTTGCATTGTAGAAGGAAAATAATTTGTCTATTACAGCCTTTACCTGTGACGGGATAGAATACCAGTAAACCGGCATGGAGAACACTACTGCGTCCGCTTCCTGAATAACCGGAGCTATGGTATTAAAATCGTCATTAAAGGAGCAGGCTTTTCCTGTTTTGAAGCAGGTTTCGCAGGCACGACATCCGCCTACATTCATTGCCGCAATGTCAAAGCGGGTTACTGTATGCCCCTTTTTTTCTGCCGCCTTGACAAAAGCCTCTGTCATTGCAAAGCTGTTACCCTTTTTCCGGGGACTTCCTGTGATTACTACAATTTTTTTGCTCATAAAAATATCCTCCTTTATAATAGGCTTTAATTACGCCTTTACTTTACTAAACTATTTACTGTCTAAACTTCTCTCTCATTGAGCGTCTCCTCCGCTAAATATAGAACTGAAGGAGTTGCCAGCACTTATGGAAATATGTATAGCTAACTGTCTATTGTCCGTTAATCATTCCCTTTTTATTATTCTCAATCATTGGCAGCATCTTTTCATGCATGACAATCATAAGAGCCAGTATAACCAGCAAATACACCGGAAGCAGGGAAAAGCTGATATGGTTTGCAATAACACCAAAGATTGGCGGCATAATACAGATTCCCACATAAGCAAATGCCATTTGTACACCGATCATAGCCTGTGATCTATCCGCTCCAAAATGTTCTGGTGTAGAATGTATGATTGAGGGATAAATCGGGGCACAGCCCAATCCAATAATAATCAATCCCACCAATGCACTTTTTCCACCTAGTGGCAGAAGCAAAAGTACAACTCCCAATAATATAACTCCCTGCCCAAGACGTATCATCTGCGTGTCATTCAGCTTCATTGTCAAAAATCCGCTGAAAGCCCTGCCTATGGTAATTCCAATAAAAAACAGGCTTGCGAATCTTGCCGCAGTTTCTGTTGATACTCCCCATCGGATTACAAGATAACTGCTTGCCCATAACCCCGCAGTCTGTTCAAGGGCGCAATAACAAAAAAATGTTATCATCACCTCTTTTGCTCCCGGAATCCTTAAAATCTGACGTAAGGAAAGCGATTGAATTTTGGCTTTTTTGTCCACCTGTTCGGTGCTGCCTGCTCCCTGCTTTTTCCATAGCGGTAGGCTAAAAATCAATATGACAGTAAATATCATTTGAAGAATGGAAATATAGCGATAACCCATATTCCATCCCTGCCCGCTTGTCAATGCATACCCCATGATATGAGGGCTAAATGAAACACCAATACCCCACATACAATGCAGCCAGCTCATATGCCTGCTCGCGTAATGAAGCGCAACATAATTGTTCAAAGAAGCGTCTATACATCCTGCTCCAAGTCCGTAAGGTACAGCCCACAAACACAATTCGACATAAGAATGGCTGATTGAAAATCCAAACAGCGCAACGGCGGTCATTAACACACTGATTGCCGTAACCTTTCCGGTTCCAAGCATCTTGGTCATTCTGTCACCCTGCAGACTGGAAATGATCGTAGCAACAGCTATAATCATAGAAACTGCACCCACATAGGAAACAGGTACAGAAAATTCCTGATACATGACAGGCCATGCTGAACCTAACAAGGAATCCGGTAGTCCCAGACTGATAAATGCAAGATAAATTATAACTAACAGCAACTGAAACATTTTATCTCCCTCCTTCATTGCAGGATTGACTTTTTCCATGAAATATATTATCATCATAGCAAGAATAAACCCAAAAGCAAGTACGCACATTAAAGTGCGATACTTACCTATATGTTATATACTAATAAAAGGAGAGTGCAAATATGAGTGAACGCCTTATTTCAAACGAGTGTTTCAGAAGTACTGGATTCAGCTATACTTTATCCCTGATTAACGGGAAATATAAAATGACCATATTATACGTTTTGGCAGAGTTTGAGATAGTCCGGTTTAACGAAATAAAAAAATATATTGAGGAAATTTCCTACAAAACTTTAAGCGCCACGCTGAAAGAGCTGGAGGCCGACCAATTAGTTCACAGAAAGGAATATCCACAAATACCACCCAAAGTAGAATATAGCTTAACTGAACGCGGAAAATCGCTGATCCCGATACTCAACGCAATATGTGATTGGGGAGAAGCAAATGCCTTACAAACGAAACAGACTGAAACCGCTTGAGGTTTCAGTCTGTTTTTCCGTTGCATCAAGATTATTGCTATAACTCCCCTTACTCACCCATACGGATATTTTTCACTGTTTTCTGTTCAAAGGTAAGGTCTGTATAAACCCTTGTCCCGCCATTTCCAACAGGAGCCTGTGCAAGCAGCCCTACCTTTACGTTTTCACCAACAGGAAGATTAAAAAATCTCATCATGTAAAATTTCTTACCGTCAACGGAATAATGGAACGCAAAGGATTGACCGCACCTGCATATCTGCAGCCATACCTCATTTCCGTCAATGTTGCACCCATTCGCATCGTCCGATTCCCCGTTCCTTGCAATTACGCTGACAACGGCATGTGTGCCAAAATCGGTCATTTCAAAACATGATTTCGCCCAATTCCGCATATCCTGCATTACCATAATAGAAGCAGAGTCATATGTGTCTTTAAAATCATGGGATACTTTTACCCGCATCACGAAATCTCCGGCAATCTCTGTGTGGTAAAACGGGGCATTGCACAAAGATTCCGGCGTAATCCCCTCCTCGCTGACCGCACCGTTATTAAAGAAAAAGTCGCTTTGCGCCGGTGCAAACATTTCTATTCTGTTGTCTTCTGTTTTTATCTGTCCTTCATTAAGCCATTTGAATTCCATATAAATACCCCCTATCAGTCACGCCATTCTGCATCCGATTTCCACTGACATTCCGTAATCTGCATATTTGAAAATGTTGCCTTGTACGAACCTTCTGTCGGGCTGCCCGCATATATGCCATATGTAATTTTTTCTGCCCCTTCCCACATATGGAAAATCCGCATCTGTCTGAAATTTATGCCGTCCTCGCTGCATTCAATGCAATAGTCGCTATTTCTGCGCGAAAAACGATACCACATACTTCTAATGTCAGAGGATATATCTGTCGTGGCCCAGTCAGAATATCCATGATTCGTGACGACACTTCCCAACCGCTGCATTTTTTCATCTTCATACTCAATAGATGCCTTGAACCAGTTGTCGCTGTCTAAATACATAACCACACCGCACTGATCAAAACGACGGGTACTTTCAAACTCTGTTTTCACGATAAAGGAGAAAAACTTATCTGTCGTTTCAATCTGAAACACCGGGGCATTATCATTCTGGAAACCATAATAAGTGCGTGCCCACAAATCAGTTCCTCTTTCCGTAATAATTACAACCTTGTCTTCATCAACCTGCACCTGCTTGGGCTGGCGTGTCCATTTCGGACTGCATTTCAAAAAATCCATCTTTTTTTCCTCGCTTTCTTTTATTCCTGATAGGCAGCTATTTCAATGCCTATTTTTTCATTGCATATAACACAGCTCTCATATCGTCCAGACATGTTTCTGGGTTCATATAATGGTTCTAATCCTACCCCATCATATCTAACGTCAGTTCGTTTACATCATTCTTCTGTTTTACAGCAAATACAATGAAGATAAATCCATCTTTGCCTTTTTCAATAGATATTTTCCCCTCCATTACGAGAACTCTCTTTTCATTTTACCACAGAGAATAATTCCCATTAGTAACAGCGCTGGAAAAATAATACCTGCTAAAACCCCTATCTTCAGATTATCCCCCAATGCCCCTGATACCATACCGACCAACGTGGGACCTCCCGAACAGCCTATATCCCCGCCTAGCGCCAATAACGCAAACATAGCGGTTCCGCCTTTTGGCAAAGCTGCCGATGCCTTGCTGAAGGTTCCTGGCCACATAATTCCAACTGACAGCCCGCAGACAGCACAGGCAATCAGGCTAAGCAACGGAACCGGGAAAAGGGAGATTCCCAAATAAGACAGTATACATAGGAGGCTGCTGTAGACCATAAAGCGTTCCAAATGAATACGGTCCCCATATTTGCCATAAAACAATCTTGACGTCCCCATCAAAATCGCAAACGCCATCGGTCCAGCCAGATCACCTGCCGTCTTGGAAATCCCAAGTCCTTTTTCTGCAAAGGTAGAAGCCCATTGGCTGACTGCCTGCTCGCTCGCCCCTGCACATATCATCATTACCAGCAAAATCCAAAATATCTTCATCCGGAACAATTCCTTTAATCCCAGTCCGGACTCACCGTCCTCAATCAAGGTTGCAATGGGAACCCTGGTAAAAACAATAGCATTTCCAACCGGGATAAGCGCCCATATAATCGCCAATATCTTCCAGTTCTCTATACCAGCCACATAAAAAAACAAAGTTGATATGAATACCACCCCCGCATGTCCCCAGCAATAAAAAGAATGAAGCATGCTCATTGCCTTCTCCTTATTGTCGGAAGGACACGCCTCCACAACCGGACTGACGAGAACTTCCAGAAGTCCGCCGCCAATGGCGTAAATCATGACAGCAATTAAAATCCCCACAAAGGGAGTTGGTAAAACATCCGGCAAAACCGTAAGAAGAACCAAGCCTGCAGCCGATAAAACATGGGCTATCACCATTGATGCACGGTACCCTATCTTATCTATAAATCCGACTGAAAGAAGGTCAACCAACAGCTGTATACCAAAATTAAAAGTCACCAACAGCGTAATCTGGGAAAGCGGGACATGATAACTTTTTTGAAAAAACAAAAACAGCAACGGCGTAAAATTGTTAACTACAGCCTGCACGATATATCCTACAAAACAGGCTGTGATTGTTTTATTATATTGGTTTTTCATTTCAATACCTCCAAACAAATGATATTATATCTCACAATTCATGCCAAGTCATTGCACATAATCGCACACTTATGGTACAATATCACTAATCTGATTTTTATTTTATGAAGGAGGGACGCTCTATGGACTCTTATAAGATCACTACAGATGAAACATTGCGTGAAACCGTCCGTCATGGAGACAGCAGTTATCCTTTTGCATACTATCCTGAAAACATCTGGCAGTTTGACTTCCATCGGATTGACTGGCACTGGCACAGTGAACTAGAATTCCTGTTTGTCGAAAATGGCGCGGCACTCTGCCTGGCCGGAACAGACAGAATCGAACTGCATGAAGGCTTCGGCATATTTATCAACAGCAGTATTCTCCACCGTTTTGAAACACGGTGCAGCACATTCGTTCCTAACATTGTTTTTTCGCCAACCCTGTTAGCGCCTGAAACAAGCCTTATTTATGAAAAATATATCAGCCCCCTTATAATGTCATCTATCCCGTACCAGATTTTTGATCCGCATATACCGTGGCAGAATCATGTCCTGCAGTTACTGTCACAGATTTTTGCCCTTCAAGGATCGGGACAAAATAATGAGTTATGCACCGTTCAACTTCTTTTTCAAATATGGGATGTTTTATCAAAACATTTAAGTCTGGATTCCGATTCAAAAAACATTCAACGTTTAGACCATAAACAGGCAAGGCTGCAGACTATGATGCAGTATATCCATGACCATTACATGGAACAGATTACTCTTGAGATGATTGCGGCATCCGCATCTATCAGCAAGAGCGGGGCATTGCATATTTTCCAGTCAGGTATCAGCATTTCTCCAGTAGCGTATCTCATCCAGTACCGACTGGCACAGGCCGCTGAACTGCTCTGTACTACTCAAAAATCTGTTTTTTCCATTGCGGAAGAAACAGGGTTTACAAGTTCCGGATACTTTTGCAGAAAATTTAGGCAATATTATCTCATGAGTCCAAATGAGTATAGACAAAAGAAAACTTAATCAATACACTTTGAAATACGTAGGAAGTCTCTTCCGCTCCGCTGATTTTAACGCTTTAGTAAATGCGATATGTGACTGGGGAGAGGAAAACGCACTATAAAAGAATAGACTGAAACAGTTAAAGATTTCAGTCTGTTTCTCCGTCTACTGGAATAATTATTTGCCCTTACTCGCCCATACGAATATTTTTTACTGTTTTGCTGAGAATGGATGTAAAGTACTCACTTTATTGTGCGATACTTACCTTTAGGTAAGATGTGGTTCAGTGTTTCCCCTATATCCTCGGTAATGCTGATAGACTGTTCCCTGATTTCTGCCGGAATATAGGCTTCTGATAAATTGATACATATATAAGCAGCATTTGGATTATTGTAGGTCATTTGCCAAAACGGATACTTAATAATTCCCGGCGTGTTGCCACCAACGCCCAGTTCCAAATATACAATATTCAAATCCCTATGGCGGCGTATAAAGGTTTGATACCTCTCTGCCGCTATATGCCAGCCGTCATCCTCAACAAAGGTATTGTCCGCACGTAGATTCATTGACATAGGCGCACCGCAAACCGGGCAGTGTGGAACTAATTCGGACGGAACAAGCATATTTTCCTGTTTGGCAACCATTTTTTTAATAATGGCTTCATTATCATAAGTTTTATTGTGACAAGGTTTTGAACATTGCCATAACCCATAATCGCCCTGTGTGTAAAAAAGTCTGTGCTTGTCAAAACCCGCCTTTTGAAAACAGTGGTCAACATTTGTTGTTAAAACAAAATAGTCCTTATCCCGAACCAGATTGTATAAGTCATTGTAGACGCTTTTGGGCGCATTTTCATAACGGTTAATGAAAACGTAACGGCTCCAATACGCCCAGTGTTCTTCTAATGTTTTGTAAGGATAAAAGCCTGCTGAATACATATCCTTAAAGCCATATTTTTTTATAAAGTCCGGGAAGTTATCTTCAAACCGTTTTCCGGAATAAGTAAATCCGGCAGAAGCAGACAGTCCTGCTCCTGCTCCTATCAAGATAGCGTCTGCACTCTGAATTTTTTCTTTCACTTTTTCAACGGAATGCTCTTCTTCCGTTTTATCCCAATAACTGTCTGTAGATTTCATAGTCGCAGTCTTTGAAAACATTAAAAACCACCTCCATATCACTTGGATTGTTCTTCTGATAATCTTTTACTGTTTGGATTGCTATTTGGGCGGCTGTTTCGTTTGGAAAATGAAATTCCCCTGTAGAAATGCAGCAAAAAGCTATGCTTTTCAACTGATATTCTGCTGCAAGCTCCATACAGGATCGGTAACAGTCCGACAGCAGGTCACAATCCTTTTTCGTGACTTCCCCATGGATAATCGGGCCGACAGTATGGAGAACATAACGGCATGGGAGATTATAAGCCCCTGTTATCCTGGCTTTCCCTGTAGGCTCTTTTATTTTCTGTTTTTCCATGATGCGGGAACATTCTAAACGGAGTTCCACGCCTGCGGCAGAATGAATGGCGTTGTCAATACACCCGTGACAGGGAATAAAGCAGCCCAGCATAGCATTATTGGCAGCATTTACAATAGCGTCTACAGATAAACGTGTAATATCGCCTTGCCACAAATAAATGCCAGATTTCACAAACGGAATATCCGTTAAAGCGATAGTGCCTTTTTCTGCCTGTTCCTCCTGCAAATATTCGTCCTGTACGTTCAAAAAATCTTTTGTGGCTGGTTTCGGTGGGCGAACATTCATAAGGGAACGTAACAGACGTTTCCGTGCGGTATCCTCCGTAGGAATATTTACAGGTTCAAGTTCACCATTTTCATCTATGAGATATTTTACCAGATAAAGAAGCCTTTCTTTCTGTGTCATAAAATCCTCCTTTCTATTGCCTGTACGGGGCATATTTCCTGACATTTTCCACAGTGTAAACAATGCTCTTGTTGTATTTTCATAGAACAGGAAGAAATATCAATGCAGTTTTGCGGGCAAACTTTAACACAAAGTTTACAGCCATTGCATTTATCGCTAACAAAAAAATATTGCACATGATTTTCCATTCCCCCAAATGAAAACTGTTCCCTGAAAATGGGCTTTTGGCTCAAATCAAAAAATTCTCCGCTGCCTTTGTAAATTTGAAACACTGTCAATGCTGTACGGCTTTCTGTATTTGGATAAATTATTTTCATATACGGATTCTTTGCAAATATTTCTGACAGTCGTTCCTGCCCAATTTCCCGAACTTCTCCACGTATAGTAACAGACTTGCTTGACAGAGTGTTGTTCCCAATTATCCCCGTGACTGAAATAACAGGTTGGTTTTTCAACCGTTCATAAAAGGCTTTTCCTCTTGCAGTTAGAAAATAAAGCCCGCCTTTGTCTGCCAGCATAATGTCAATGACGCAAGTAACTGGGAAATGATTCTCGTCTGTTGTAGCGAAAACGACAGAATGAATGTCCTGCTGTATCATATGTAAATATTTTTCTGCACTCATATTTCCTCCTGTAAGAAATCCCCCTACCTTTATCTTAACTTGACCCACATTTATACAATATAATTTCGATAGGCAAGTAATGCGCATAATACTTCTAATCCTTGCCAAATAGACCGTGCCCCGGGCATACCATCGCTCGGGGCACCTTTCATTCCTCCAAGAATTCCCAAGTCATAAATTGCTTCTTTAATCGTATATGTCTGGGGAATTTCTTTGGTTTTTCTTGCACAACAATATAATATTTTCCACTCATCTTCGTCAAATACAGCCTCACTTGATAGTTCGGGACATATTTTCCCTAAATAGGTAAGATTAAGTATCTGCATTGCGATAACTGAATATAATAACGTCAAAAACTGCAGTCTTTCATATTCTCTGGCTTGATTCTTTTCTATTTTACAGCCACTCTTTAGTATGTAATGAAAACGTTCTATCTTCCATCTGTGTGCATAACATTCTATTAGTTTTTTTACATCTTTTTCTCCTTTTATCTTTACCGTGCTCAGCAGAAACCATTCTGTTGCTTTTTTCCCTGATTCATGTACATACACCGCTGTAAGAACAAGTTTTTCCTGTAAATGTTCCTCTTTTCTTATTTTCGGGCAGTGAATCTCAGCTTCTTTATAATGATAATCCATTTTTATATTTCTGGATGGAATATGTTCTTTTGGATTTCTGCCCATTCTGATAACCATACTTCCTGCTGCTGGACAACTACGCAGTTCGTTAAAGATCTTTTTTCCATCATTTATCATACGATTCTGTACAATCCGGACTAGAAAATCCGCTCCCAGGTGTGCCGCTTCTGAAAATAATTCGTAAAAGTCTCCCTCACGGTCACATACTGTCAACACACGTATATCTTCTGGTACCCTTTTGTGTGTTTCCTTCATTGTTTTAAGCCAACGGAAGCTTTCCTTCTCCTCAATTGGTCTGGCCTTCTTCTGTTCTTTTGTTTCGGAATCATCCTTTCGTGTTTCCCTTGTATTCGTTTCCTGATAAAGTATGCCCAGGGGAATTCCCTGATCTGTCACTGCTATACAGGTATGCAGAAGCATTCCTTTCTGTTCAGTGCTGCAGTAATATCCCATCCCTTTAATACTTTTGCGGTCACCAAATCCAACAGATGTGGTATCCTGAACAGCCAGAATCCATTCTGAATCTGAACGTTTCATCTTTTCTACAGCTGCTTTAGATATGCTCTCGAGCAGTTCCTCCCTGGAAATATCTGTATTACTAAAGAAACGGTATGCTGCTTTTGCTGCGCTTCTTGATCCGGTTGCTGCCCATGTAGATTTTTCAGGTGAGGCAGCAAAAGCATCCATAATTTTAAAGAAACGTGTTTTCAGACGCTGGTCAACGAATTTTATGTCCACAAATTCTTCCTGCCAATTTCCACATTTATTGGTCATTCGGATCACCTCTTTTTCTTTAGTATAACATGAAAACATTCAAATAGCTACGATTACTTATGGGTCAAGTTAAGATCTCAGATGGGGGATTAAAAGACCTTTTCATTTAGCGATTGTTAAATAAAGTAAAAACCAAACAATACAATGTGCTATAAGGATAAGAATATCCTTTGTAATTATTTGTTCGGTGTCACTTGCTAATCTCATAATGCCATCAAAAGTTGCATTGGACGGAATAAGATTGCAGAATATCAAAGCTAAACCGTCTGCTCCCAGCAAATAGGATAGTAATGGTACGGCAATAAATATTATCAGCACTACCTTGATATAAACAACTCCAACCATAAGGTTTTCCGCAAATTCTCCTATAAACAGCCCGATCAATGCAGCTGCAAATGCCGAAAGAATAATCAGTACCAACATAAAAAGCGAACTTTGGATTGATAATCGGAAACATATACAGGCTGTGAGGATAGCGGACAGACCTCCGCAGACAAAGCCAATAAAAATTTTTTGAATGATATATTGGCTATGTGTCATGGGTAATATTTGATTGACCAGCGCAACGCCATTTTCCTTTTCTTCTATGATGTTCATTGCATTAAAAGTGCATCCCATAAACATTGCTACAATCAGCGTTGCAGCAATAAATATGTTTTGGAATCCCTCCATTGGGTCGGGACGCTCTAAAACTGTAACCGTTATTTCTTCTGCGTTTTCATAATCTCTGTATAATGCAGGAAGTGTATCTGCTGTTTGTCGCCATAAATCCATTTCATCACCGGACAGCATTGTTTTAATACCGTTGCTGTCAGCTTCTACACCTATAAAGTTTGTAGAGGGATCATTGACAGCAGCAATCAAATCCTCCTGCGTCTTATATTCGGTTACAGCTCCATATCGTTCTAACCATGAGATTGCTCCGGCGGGTAAATTATCCTGTATTACACCAAAGTGAAATTCACTTAGCGTGGAAAAATCAATAGCTCCTATAAAATTTAGGATAAAAGCAACTATTAGTGGCAAGAGAAAAGACATGATACAAAATTTATCTTTCCGAACACTTTTTAGTTGGTAAATCAATCCTCCCATTGTCAGCCCTCCTTTCTCATTTCTTTCTGAAATGCGATTTGAATTATTATAAATAGGGCGGCAATTCCACAAGCAGAGCAAATGTAATAAACAGGGTTAGTTACAGGTGTTCCAAAATAAGCATTTTTTAATCCCATATAAATTTGATAAAACGGATGCCAACCTATCCATGCCATTTTTATAGAGGTATTCGATGCCAAAAATACGGGTGTGGCTGCAAAAATAGCAATTACCAAATAAGCAAGAGAAAATTGTTTGAAATCATTTAGCACCATCGTACACCCGAAACCCGCCAATGCCATAACAAGGGACAAGATCGCAGTCTGTACTAATACAGCGGGTAAAATATGGATTGTATCAGCAACCCCTATGTTGAATACAGTCATCAATGCAGCAAATATTAAGTCTGCTAATAAAAAAATAATAATCTTCGATAAAATAAACAGACACTTTTTCAAAGGAAGAATAGCATGAACGCGAATAACTCCCATTTGCTTTTCTTTGAACAGAACTGAAGCAATCCCTAAAAATCCAACAGCAATAATCTCAATAAATAACAATTCGCAAGTTATTTCTTTCCGCTGTTTTAATTCGGGTGTATTTGCCCCTGCTGTTTTAGCAGTATATCCATTATCCGGGTACAAAAGTGAGCGTGCATAGTCAGCACGGTGCCTGTCAACCTTTTCACTCCCATAATAAAGAATAATATTGGGCGTGCCGGAACTGGCATCTATCCCTATGCTGGCTGTGTCTGTAACAAGGGCTTGATCTAATTCCTCCAATGATACTACTGGATAAACTAAGTCAGACGCTTGCGGCTGTGTACCTTGTGGATCATACAAATATACATGGTACAATTCAGCTTTCATAAACTTTATATAACCGAAGTTAATAAACAATGTGTAAAGGAGAAAAGAACCAGCCGCAAGCAGAAAAAATTTTCCGGCTATCATCATTTGACAATCTTTTTTGAATAGAGAAATAAAATTTTTCCACATTAAGACAGCCCCCTCCCCGTATATTGAATAAACATATCCTCTAAAGTCGGTTCTTCCGAATGGACGCTAATAATCTCATCATGGGGGAATGGAATACCGGCTTCTAATTCCGGGGCTTCGATTGTTTTTTCTTCCCGTTTATCTTGATACAGGTAGCAGATTTTAACACGCCTCCTGCTGTTTTTCTCTTTCAGCTTTTTCGGAGTGTCTAATGCTGCAATATTCCCATTTGTAATAAAAGCTACCCTGTCACATAACAAATCGGCATCCAGCATATTATGAGTGGTTAAAAATACTGTAGTACCTTTCCCTCGTTCTTCCTCTATAATCTTGCGGAACAAAACTGCGCCGGACGGGTCAAGTCCGCTGGTCGGTTCGTCTAAAAATAACAGTTTAGGATTGCTTATAAGCACTCTTGCCATACTTACGCGCTGCCGCATACCTTTCGAGTAAGAAGAAACTGGTTTTCTAAGGAAATCACGCTTAAATTCCAGCGCTTCCAGTAATTCTTCAATATCCCGTAATTGCTCTGCGGGATAAAATGAGGAAAAATATTTGAGGTTATCAATAGCACTCAAATTTGAATAGAGATAGGGAAACTCAAACAAAACGCCTATTTTTTGAAAAAAGTCCTGTGTATGCGCTGTAGCAATATCTTTTCCAAATAGTGATACTTTGCCGCCGTGTCCTTTCAAAATCCCTGTAAGGATTTTTTGTGTTGTGGATTTGCCGGAACCATTGGGTCCTAAAAATCCAAAAATTTCACCGTCCCCTACTGTAAAATCCAAGCCGTTCAAGGCTTGCTTATCCTTTCCATAAGAGAACGTCAGATTTTTAACTTCAATCATTCATCATCCCCCCATTTTCCCTGTGGATTATTTTTCTTTTCCTGCTGGCGTTTGTTCCACCATTTCATAAACTTGATTTTGAAAGGGATAGCGATTATCACCACTACCACAATCAGCAGCCACCAATACCATTCCAAATCTAAAAATGTCATAAATAGTCCTCCTTTGTTTGGGTTTTCCTGTCCTTTGGTGATATGACTTTAAGAAAATGAAGTGAAGTTGGTGTGAGATTGAAGTGAAGTTGATGTGAAATAAAAATGGCTCTGTTTTCAATTATAGAAAGCAGAGCTGCAAAAGGTGAGAATAACGTCTTATTTTACTGCAGGAATAGAAAAATAAAATTGAACACCATCTGTGAGATTTTTTGCACCATAATTCAATTTTTGCATAGACAGAACTTGCGCAACAATCGCAAGTCCCAGCCCGGAACCTCTGTACGCTGAACGGTTATCACGATAAAATTTTTCCCATATCTTCTTTAAGTTTTCTTTTGGGATAAGACAGCCTTGATTATATATGGAAAAATGCAATTCTCCGTTTTTATCTATAAGACATAATTTCAAGATACCTCCCGGTTGTATATTTTTTTTTGCATTGATAATGAGATTATTTAAGACTTGCTCCATTCGCAGTCTGTCTGTATGAACAAACACTTTTATGTCGGGAAGTTCATATTGCAATTCAAAATTAACATCTGGCGTATCAATCAATAACCGTCCGGCGACTGTTTCTAATAGTTCAACAAAGTCAAAGCGTTCGGGGGAAAGTTGAACAGCCCCGGTTTCTAATGCAGACAAATCTAATAAAGTAGTAATCAGATTATTCATTCGTTCTGTTTCCGATATGATTATTTCTGCATATCTTTGTTTTTTTATTTCATCTTCTTCGTCTTGATAACCCTCCGCATAAGCTCTTATAATCCCCAAAGGGGTTTTCATTTCATGGGATAAACTGTCTGTTAATTCTTTACGCTCTGCTAACAGTATGCGTTTCTGCTCGACATCTTTTTCAAGCTGGCTATTTGCCCTCTCTAACTTTATAAGAGCTTTTTGTAAATTTTCAGCCATGACATTAAGATTTTTAGAAAGTCGTCCAAATTCATCATTTGTCATAACATCACACGGAGAAGAAAAATCTAAATCAGCCATTCTTTTTGCTGCCTGTTCTAATTTAGCAATAGGTTTGGAAATAAAGCAGCTCATTAAAAAATCAACAGTAAAAATTAACAGCACCACAAAAACAGTCCAAATAGGAAGTGAAATATTTGGCGAAAATGGTAATTTTGTCGAAAGTATATACGAAATAATGAGAACAGCACCTATAACTTTTGATGTTAAAAGTATTTTTTTCCGTATTGAATGAACGTTAAAAGTATCATTGTTTTTCATACTGTCACCTCTAATTTATAGCCGGAGCGGATTAGCGTTACAATATGCTTTCCCTCGCTTCCTAATTTTTGTCGCAATGTTTTGATATGGGTATCTACAGTTCGGGTAGTTCCCTCAAAATCATATCCCCAAATTCTGTTCAGCAACTGTTCACGGGTAAAAATTTGTCCGGGGTTCATCATAAAAAAATAAAGCAGTTCGTATTCTTTGTGAGTAAGGTTAATTTCCTGCCCGTCTAAAAATACTTTGTGTGAGGACGGCATAACGGAAATTTTTCCTATACTCAATAGTTCTAATGGTTCAGAGGAAGAACGCCGGAGAAGCGCATTAACTTTAGCCAATAAGACCTTTGGACTAAATGGTTTTGTTGTGTAATCGTCAGCACCATATTCATATCCTTTTAATTTGTCGCTTTCTTCGCTTTTTGCTGTCAGCATGATAATAGGCATATCGCTCATTTCCCGTGCCATTTTACAAACAGTAAACCCGTCCATGTGGGGCATCATAATATCCAGTATCATTAAGTCCATTGGATTGTTTTTTAATATCATTAAAGCGTCTATTCCGTCATCAGCAGTAAAGCAGGTATGCCCGCCTTTTTTGATATACTCGACAATAATATCCTGCATATTTTTTTCATCTTCTACAATTAAAATATTCGCCATGAAATCGTTCCTTTCAACTAAATTTACGCCGTTTGTCTATCGGCTTCACTGCGTCCTTTGGGATTAACCACAAACGACTAAACTTTGCCACACCCGGTATGCGGTTTTCCTCACATAGCTTTTGCACGGGTCTTTCTGAAATGCCCCATTTCTTCGCTGCTTCCGGGGCAGAAATATACGCTAACCTCTTCATTCACCCTTTCTCTAACCTCTATCAGTATAATTATATGCGTCCAGCCGAATAACTTCAAGATATTTTTTTGTTAAGTTTGGGAATTATTTTGGCTGATTGACAGAACAGTGCAGACATATCCAAGAAGAAAGGTGAACAATAAAATGTAACAGGGTGAATGAATATGGCAAAAAGACCAGTACCACGATACGACTTTAAGACTTTTGGGGAAGTAATCAAGGCAGCCCGGAAAGGGCGCAAGGAGAGCCGGAAAAAGGTGTGCGACGAAATGTATATATCCCCACGCTGCCTTGCAAATATTGAGAATAAGGGGCAGCACATATGCACTAATTTTATTGCAAATTCATGGTATAATCAAAAAGGGTGAATTTTTATGGATACAAATGATTTAGTAAAATTACTGCCGCCAGGCTATGAACAGGCATGCTTTGATAAAAAAGCGATTACAAGAAAACGGACAATTAAAAATCATTTAGATTTATTACGGCTGATTTTATTTTATCTTTCTGGTAATAAGTCTTTGATTGATGTAACACATTTCGCTTTATTAAGCGGCATTGGCAAAATCAGTGATGTTGCTTTTATGAAAAAGTTCATACAATGTACGGATACCAAAAAGAATTATGTAAAGCCCTTTATCGCAACGGTACTTCAATCCAGGCAATCCGGGAGTACATGGGCTGTTTTACAGATGAAACAGTAAAGAAATATATTGGATGGGTTGATGAGGAAGTATAATAAAATTAGCTGTCTGAAAGACGGCTGTACATACATATTGACAGCATTTGCAGCAGGAGGGCCAGGCATGGTTTTCCTGCTGTTACATATCTAAGGAAAAAATATGTTGACAAATAATTTCATGCGTAATAAAATTATTACACATGAAATGTTTTGCTTTGAAATGGGAACAAAAATGGGAAACATCGCAGTCATCATGCCCGTAATCGGTGTAATCGGTTTTATTATCATCGCTGCAATCATACTGGTTATCAGGAGCAGGGAGAAGATCAAGAGTTCAATGTTTTTGATGCCCTTTCACACCCGGTACGGATAAAAATCATCGGCATACTGGCAGAAGGGCGGCAGTATGTGAGTGAGCTGGCCCGTCTGGCAAATATCAGCAGACCCCTGCTCTGTATGCACTTAAAGAAGCTGGAAACTGCCCGGCTTGTCACCAGCGCAATGGAAATATCGGAAAGCGGGAAAGCTATGAAGTATTATGCACTGGAAGATTTTGAATTGCAGATTACGAAGGAATTACTGAACGATCTTTCGCAGAACATTATCATTGAAACACCGTCTAAAGACAGCGATTAGTCGGGGATGGGAAAGGAAGGACTCTGTTTAAATGAAAAAGAGTGTAAAAATTACGGCCTGTTTCACTACGCTTGCCTGTCTGCTTATCAGCGGGTGCGGGGACAGCAGCAAAGACCAGAGCATTGTATTTTATGACTGTTCAAGCAGTACAGAAAAAGAATATGGCACTGAGGATAAAACAGCGGATGATTTAGTCAATCAGCTCTGTGATTACTTTTTAGACGGGGAAAGTGAAACGGAAGAAATACCGGGTGAGGCATCTGATTATAAAAGGATAGATGTCTTCCAAACTGACGGTCATGCATCAGAAGGGCAGCAGAAAACGGACGGGAACAGAATCATACATATTGAACTGTATCAATACAATGATGAAATTTATTGTAAAGCCAGTTTTGATTTTTCGGATCAGGAATATACGGCAAAACTGCCCGCAGAGATTTCAGCACAGGTGGAAAAGCTGGAGGCGGAAGGGCAGTAAAAAAACATGGAAGGGGGTTGTTCCTATGGAATTGGTTTTAGAGGATATCACGAAAAAATATAAAGATAAAACGGCTGTACAGAATGTCAGCTCCACACTGCACAGCGGGCAGCTTATAGGGCTGATCGGAAAGAACGGGGCGGGAAAGACCACGCTCCTGAAACTGCTTTCCACAATCTTAAAGCCTGCGGGCGGACGTATCCTGCTGGATGGGCAGGATATTGTGAAAAATCCTAATGTTATGAGAAGTAAGGCAGGCTATCTGCCGCAGGAGGTTTCCGCTTACCCGAATCTGGCGGTACTCGAGTATCTTTCCTATATAGCATCCGTAAAAGGGATAAAAAAGAAAGATGCAGAAAAACAGATAAACAGCCTGCTGACGGATTTCCATTTGGAAAATGCAAAGGGCAGGCGTATGGGGAACTGCTCTGGCGGCATGAAGCAGAGAGCTGGTATTATCTGTGCTTTGTTAGGTGACCCGCAGATTATCATTATAGATGAGCCTGCCACCGGGTTAGACACGGAAGAAAGGGTTGCAGTCCGCAATATCCTGTCGCGCTTATCAAGGGAGCGGATTGTCATTCTGTCAACGCATATCGTATCGGATATTGAGGCGGTTGCCTCCCGGATACTATTGCTGCAGCAGGGAAGCCTTGTCTTTAATGACAGCCCGGAAAAACTCATTGCAAGGGCCAAAGGGTGCGTATGGGAGTATATGCTGCCGTCCCTGCCGGAAGATTATGAAAGGCAGTTACCCATGATTGGGCTTTCTTTTGTAAAAAACAATATCAGCATGGACAGGGAAAGCGGCTTGCTGTATAACTTGCAGTCCATGAATATGAAAAAAGGGAACTATGTCATCGGGAAATTCCTTTCCAATTTATCTGTGCTGACCGTTATGTGGCTGTTTGTGATGCATGGAGCTGTGCTTATGTTTCCTTTCCGATTCTCAGACCAGCCATTGCCGTTTTACGATTTTATCAGTCCTTTTATTGGTATCTATCCGGGGATTATTTTTGCCTGTGCTTTTGCAGTCCTGCTGGAGAGCGTACCCTTTATCAGCAGCAAGGCCGGAAATGCTGTCGGGCTTACAGCCCTTTTTGTAATGTTCCTTGTCAATTATTCAGCGAGTAGTTATAACAATCCGCTGCCTGGTGCATTCGATTATGGAAATTACAGATGGGTTATGGACAGTATTAACAATGCAGTGGTTCCCATAATCAGGCGAGGGGTACGGGAAACAGGCATACTTGTACCCGGAGGGATGTTTGCAGGCAGTAAGGGCGGACAGGAGCTGGTTTTTCATGGCCTTTTATGGAATTGGCAGTATCTCATAGATAAAATCATACTGACTGCCATAAGCATGGCGCTTATCCTGTCAGCGGTCATTCTGCTGGAAACGGCAGAGAAAAACAAAAAGGCATCTTCCCGGAGCCCGCGGGAAAAAGAGCGGAAGGGCGGAAAATCCAGTTACTGTACAAACCAATTCATGATGGAATGCAGGCTGCTCTTAAAAAGCCTGCCGAAAGGCTGTCTTGCCGTAAATGTGGGATTGTGGATATACAGCATTTTTGCCCCGTTACAATATGTGCAGGGTTATTTGTGGATTATCATGCTGATCTGCTCAGTGGCCCTGTTTTCACAGATGGGGTGCCGGGAGCATGAGAACAGCCTGACAGAATGTTTTGTGACCATAAAATTTTCTTTAGTCCGCCAGATGGCGTATTCTTATTTATGGGGAGTGGTTATATTATTTATGCTTTCTGCGCCTGCTGCCGTAAGGTGTTTTATGGAACAGAAGTTTTTATGTTCGTTCTGTTATATTGTGTTCTCGCTTTTTGTACCCGCACTGGCGTGTTTTTCAGGGGAATGTTCCAGGTCACGGCGGGCATTTGAGACAGTGTATCTTCTGATATGCTTCCTGCTGTTAAATATGCCGTCATTCCTGTTTCAGGGATATGTGGCAGCGCTGATGCTGGCCGGGACAGTCGTTTTCCTGACTGTTGCCCTTATGAAAAGGCTGCATTTATAAAGCAAAGAATATAAAGAATCCTTAAAAAGCTAACCGCCGTACTATGGACTTCATCCACCATATGCGGCGGTCTGCCATTTCCGCAGGCAGGCCGGGCGGCCTGATAAGGGAAATTACTTGGAAAGGAAGCAGGTGATGAAGGTTAAATATAGCCATATGCGATGACGAGAAAGCCGTCCGGAAATATGTTTTCGAGGTGTTTGACGTGGCGGCGTTCCGCTATCTGCTAAAGCCCATTGAGGAAGATAAATTCCGGGATGTATTCCGCCGGGAAGAACGGGATGAAGAAATGAAATCTGCTGAAAGTGTAAGGTTTGTTCGTTCTGATTATAAGACGGATAACGAGAAAAACGGATGGAGCAGATAAACAGATGGGTCTATAAATAATAATGGTTGCTGGCAGACAGGTATGGTGAAATACCATACTTTTAATAAAAAGTAATATCTTGACATTATGAGTACAATATGTTATCTTGAAATTAGCGTACAGCATGTTATCATAAAAACTTATTAAAGGGGAGGTGGATATTTTGCAACAGGTTTCAGATTATGAATTAGAACTGTTAAAAATTATATGGGCAGGTAATGGCAATCAGGCAATGTATGCAGAAATCGTGGAGGCTTTAGAAAAAAAGGGACTGTCATGGACAAAAAATACGATTATTACGCTGCTCTCGAGATTGGTAAACAAAGGTTTCTTAAGGGTGCAAAAAATTGGCCGCAGGAATCAATACATCGCAATCATATCAGAAGAACAGTACAAAAAGGTGCGGACGCAGAGCCTGCTTGACCGGGTTTATGAAGGAGATGCCAAAGGACTTGTTTGTACCTTGATTCAAGGCTCATTGCTTTCACCAGAAGAATATGAAGAACTAAAAAAGTATTGGGAGAAGGGAAAAGATAAAAAATGAACGAAGTGTTAGAGGTCATTTTATCATTGTCACTGTCTGGCGGAATCGTGATTATCATGCTGTATCTTGTATTACTGTTGTTTGAAAAAAAACTTTGCAGACAATGGCAGTACTATATTTGGATGATAGCCATTATCCGGCTTTTACTTCCTTTTGCTCCGCAACAAAATTTGATGAATGAGTTGTTCCAATCTGCAAAGCCGCCAATTAGTGGTATAGATAATTCTTCCCTGGAAGGATTGCAGAATGAACAAACGCCAACGGAAGGCTTCAAAATACATGTTATCCAGGCGGAGAATACAGAAGATGAAACAGGCAGTATACAATCATCGGAAACCAATTATGAAATAACAGATGAAACTGTGGATGAAGTATCTAACAAAGAACTGACAGGAAAAATGTATGTTTTATCAGATATTGCCCGGCAATATTTATGGCTTATCTGGCTGTTGCCTGCAATTATTCTATTTGTAAGGAAAATAATAACATACGAAAAAAATTTGCAATATATTTGTGCGGGGAGTAAAGAGGTACAAGATATTGTTTTGTTGGAAGAATTTAATAAATTGCTGGAGGAAAATCATGTCAAAAGCAGAATGACGCTTTCTGTAAACAACATGATAAGATCTCCTATGATGATGGGCTTATTCAATCCCTGTATTATCCTTTCCACAACTCAAATGACGGTTTTGGAGTTTCGGCATACTATTTCACATGAGCTGGTACATTATAGAAGGAGAGATATTTTGTATAAATGGCTGATACAGATTGCTGTCTGCATACATTGGTTTAATCCTCTTTTGTACATGATGGAACGGAGTATAAACAGGGCTTGTGAGCTTTCGTGTGATGAGGCGGTGATATGGGACTTAGATAAAGAGGGGCGATATGCCTATGGAGATACTTTATTGCGGGCGGCAGGAAGAAACGTAAAATGCAAATTGCCTGTATCGCCTATCGCATTTAGCGATAGCAAGATAGAATTAAAAGAAAGGCTGGATGCAATTATGAATTTCAAAAAAATATCAAAAGTCACTTACATAACAATGATTTCTTTAGCAATAATACTATTTGTTTGCTCATCTTATGTGGGAGTATATGCAGTAACAAAACAGAATGCTGCTGCAACAGACACGTTTGAAACAAAAACATCAACGTCCAATTCTGCACAGGCGTCTCATTCTGTTGTATATAAAAATGGAGAATATTTTATCCTTTTTGATAATGCAGGGGAAAAAGACATACCCGGTTCAACCGGACCGGATTACGGAGTGACTTTTGCTGCAGTCTGGCCGGATGCCTATGTCAGTTTTGACAGCTATTATGTCAATCAAAAACTCAGTAGTAAAGTCAAAAAAGATTGTAAGCATTTTCAAAACAATGGATGGCTTACCCAAAAAGAAGCCAATACAATTATTAATGTGGCACGTAAGGTACAGCAAGGCGATACGAACGACTTTAAAACAGACAAACAGGAAAAAGAATACACCAAGTGGAATATTATGATAAAAAATGGTGTTTATTATTATAAAAATAAGCGCATCCGCATCCTTATGGACACAAGAAAAGACCGTTCCTTTAAAAATTTCAGCTATGATAAGGAAGGGAAAGTGGATATAAAGGTTATCAGAAACAGCAAAAATAAAATTACCAAGGTCAAATATCTGTCTGAGAAAAAAGCACAAGAAATTTTAGACGATTTAAAATAATTCACTTTTGTTTTTTTTGATTTTTACTGATATTTTTAAAGCAAGTAACAAAATAAGGAAAACACTTAAAATTCCGCAATCTGAAATTTTAAGTGTTTTTCTTTCGTTTCTTTGGTTTGTCATACATCTGAACTGTCTGAAAAGCAGTCAGGGAATATAAGACCTTGGAAACAAATGATTTTTTTGAAATGCTGAAAAGAAGTCTGCTGTCAAAATGCTCCCTTATGCGGGATTATCCGCTTATGTACGCCTTTTCTTTGCGAGCTTATTATGATAACGGACTCTGAAATCAAAAGTGCCATTCAGGATAATTATATACTTCCAAAAGCCGGTCATGATTTTCCTATGAGGAATAGCAAGGAGCTTAACGCTGTGTTAAATGATTTTCTATTAGGAAAGATAATGCATTCACTCTTGACACTTGAAAGTTTGTACCAATGAGTTTTTTCGCAACAGCGGTAACAGGTGTAAATTGTGAGTAAAGTGAAATTTGGGGAAAATAAGCAAGGTGATTAGAGTTTATTTTTGCCCTGGAAGCGACTAAGAAATGGGGCATTTCAGAAAGACGAATACAAAAGCTATGCGAGGAAAATCGCATACGCGGCGTGGCAAAGTTCAGCCGTTTTGGCTGATACCAAAGGATGCAGAGAAACTTGTTGACGGTAGAAAAAAAGAAAAAAATATAAGTTTAGGATAATTCTGCAACATTTGGGAGTTAAAATATACTTATTAAGACTCAGAAAGGAAAGGGAAACCATGAAGAAAATTATGATTGTCGAAGATGATACAGTGCTAAACAAAACTCTTGCCTATAACCTTATTTCTGATGGCTATGAGGTAGTTTCTGCCTATTCCTGTTCTATGGCAAGGAGTCTGTTAAGTGACATCTATCATTTGGCATTGCTGGACATTAATCTCCCAGACGGAAGCGGACTTGATCTTTGTACCGAAATTAAAGAGCACAGTCCAGAAACTTACATTATCTTTCTTACCGCCAATGACAGGGAAAGTGATATGTTGAGAGGGTATGAAGTTGGTGGCGAAGATTATTTTGCCAAGCCTTTTTCAGTTGCGGTGCTTTGTAAAAAGATCGCCGCAGTATTTGAAACCATAGAGCGACACCATCCACGGCATGATATATATGAGGATGGTTTTCTGAAAATCAATTTCTCTGAACAGACTGCAACGCTGGATGGCAAACCTGTGGATTTTACACCAAAAGAATATCGTACCTTGTTACTGTTTGTAAAGAACAGCAGACTGATTCTGACAAAAACACAGCTTTTGGAAAAACTATGGGATGTTGATGGTGATTTTGTGGACGAGCATACCTTGGCTACCATAATTAGTCGTATCCGCAAGAAAATTGAGGTGGATGGACATAAGTATATCAAGACAGCCTATGGCATGGGCTATCAATGGATTGGCGGTGAACAGAAATGAAACTGCAAGAATTATCAATCCGGAAATTTTTGCTGTTAGAAATAATTGGGGTAACTCTTACCGTTGCCTTGTCACTTCTTACTTTGTATTTACTTACAGGCAACAGCACTCTTGTATATTGTGGGGCTTTTCTAACAGCTGCTCTTTTTGCATGGGGAGTGTTCTTCTTGAAATATTTTCAGAAGAAGCTGTCCGAGTTTATAAATAGATTATGTCAGACGATTGACGGTATGATAGACGGTAGCGAAAGACCCGAAGTAGATTTTGAAGCGGAAACCTCTTTTGCCCGCATCTCCCACCGACTGGAACGGCTCTACAATATTATGCAGGAGAACCGACGCAAGATAGAGGAAGAAAAATCTGAATTGCAATCTCTTGTGTCGGATATTTCACATCAGACAAAAACACCAATTGCAAATCTCAAAATGATAAATGATACCTTGCAGACCCGCAAAATGCCGGTGGAACAACAGTGGGAGTTTTTACGGGCTTCAGGGAGCCAGCTTGACAAGCTGGATTTTCTCATTCAGGCAATGGTAAAGACTTCTCGCCTTGAAACAGGTGTAATTACTCTTGAAAAAAAGCAGACTTTGGTGATGGATACGCTGACTGCTGCTATCAATGGTATTCTTGTGTCAATGGAAAGAAAGCAAATTACCCTATTGGTAGAATGCCCGGATAACATTGCCTTTTCCCATGACAGCCGCTGGACAGCAGAAGCATTATATAACCTTTTGGATAATGCAGTAAAATATACTCCCGCAAGTGGCAGCATCTGTGTAACAGTGCAAGACCAAGAAATGTATTTGAAAATTGATGTGGCAGACACAGGCAGAGGCATTCCGGAAAGCGAACAGGCAACGATTTTCAAACGCTTTTACAGGGAGGATGCAGTGCATGACATAGATGGAATAGGTATCGGTCTTTATCTTACTCGTGAGATTATTACTATGCAGGGTGGCTATGTTAAAGTTCTTTCCACGGTCGGAAAAGGAACAGTCTTTTCCGTTTTTCTTCCAAAAAAATAAAACGTCCTAAAATTGAAACATTTCAACGGACAATTTCGCAGTGTTTGGGATAATTCTGCAACATTTGAATTTTATGATATGCCTATAAATAAAGAAAGGCGGTATTCATATGAGTATCTTACAGACAACAGATTTGAAAAAGTATTATGGTACTGAGCCAAACATTACTCGCGCTCTTGACGGTGTAACATTTTCTGTGGAACAGGGGGAATTTGTGGCAATTGTCGGCACGTCTGGAAGCGGGAAATCCACCCTGCTTCACATGATGGGCGGGCTAGATGTTCCAACGTCCGGCTCTGTCCGTGTGAGGGATAAAATGCTTGAGAAAATGAATGATGAGCAGCTTACCATTTTTCGCCGTCGCAATATCGGCTTTATTTTCCAAAATTATAATCTAGTATATAGTAAATTAAGTTGTGAACAGTTAAGAAATATGGTATAATTAGGGA